>LFFM01000260.1_pt1 | contig 35581 bp, 28 predicted proteins | sample 643131 | NCBI WGS metagenome assembly LFFM01 (sample SAMN03777445, study PRJNA286221) | soda lake metagenome | biome: soda lake; feature: Kulunda steppe; material: water; isolation source: sample Tc-Br brine of Tanatar trona crystallizer | place: Russia: Kulunda steppe | collected 2011-07
CGTCTGCGTCGCGGGGTTCGCCCGCAGCACCCATCCGGTCGGGCGGGTCGGTAACCCGCTGTTCGCGGCCGGCGTTCGACTGGGGACCCCGCCCGGTCGCGGCCGGGGGCGACCCGAGTCGCCCGTCGAGCTGTTGGACCGCCGCGCGCTCGCCGCCCACCGCCGCGTCCATGCCCGCTGTGCGGACGCGACGACGACGCGACGCCTGCTCGGGTTCGCGCGGATCACGTCCGGGAGCGTCGACGACCCGCCTCGGCCGGGCGGTCCCGCCGGAGCCGCACCCGGCGAGGAGTCCCCCGACGGCCACACCCCTTATTAGTCTCGCACGCCACGTGCTGACAAGCAATGCGCCGTCGTCGCTTCCTCGCCGGGGCGGGGCTCGTCGTCTCGAGCGTCCTCGCCGGCTGCAACGGGACCGAGACGGACGACGACCCCGGATCCTCCGACACCGACGACGGGGACGACACCGACGACGGCGACGACGAGGACGAGCCCCTCGCGCGCGTCGTCGAGAGCGAGCTCGTTCGGGAACGCGAGGGCACCGACGAGGAGCGCGTCGCCGTCGAGGGCGTCGTCGAGCGGGTCCGGGAGGAGGAGATCACCTACCTCGAGGTCCGCGTCGAGTTCCTCGGGGAGGAGGGCGAGGTGCTCGACAGCACCGTCGAGCACCTCGACGACGTGACAGAGGGGGACCGCTGGCCGTTCACCGTCGCGTTCTCCGGCGTCGGGGAGGCCGCGGCGCGCGTCACCGACCACTCGGCGACCGTCGTCGAGAACCCCTGAGATGTCCCGGTTCCGAGACGGCAACCGGGGGGAACGGATGCCGGCACGACCGCCGGCCGGGGGCGGAACGTGAGCGAGCCCCCCCGCGAGGACGGGGCGGGCGCGAACGACGACGAACGGCCCGACGACGACCGAGGCGACGACGAACGGCCCGACGACGAACGGATCGACCGCGAGGAGTCGACCGACCGCGACGAGCCGGGGCGGTCGCGGCCGGCCGGCCGCGAGGGGACCGCCGACCGTGGGGACGGCCCTAAAGAAAAGAGCAGCGAGACGATGGCCGAGCAGGGCGGGATCACGTTCGGCGGGGAGCTGATCAAGAAGGCGTTCGGTTTCCTCGTCGTCGCGCTCATCACCCGGCTCGTGAGCCCCGGGGTCTACGGGCTGTTCGTGCTCGCGACGTCCGTCCTCCACCTGCTGCAGGTGTTCGCGAGCGCCGGGCTCCACCGCGCCATCGACTACTACGTGCCCCAGTACCTCGCCGCGGACGAGCCCGGGAAGGCCCGGGGCGTCACGCTGCAGGTGTTCGGGCTCCTCCTGCTCACGTCGACGACGACGGGCGCGCTGTTGTACCTCGGGGCCGACCGGCTGGCGGCGGTGTTCGGGGAGCCCGCGCTCGCGACCGCGCTGCGGATGCTCGCCGTCGCGCTCCCGCTGTTGGCGGTGTTCAACGGTCTGATGGCGTCGTACGCCGGCATCAAGCGGCTCAAGTACCGGGTGTACGTCCGCGACGTGACCCGGCCGACGGTCCGGCTCCTCGCCACCGCGGCCCTGCTGATCGCGGGCTACGGGCTCCTCGGGGTGGTCGGCGGCTTCGTGATAGGGCTCGCCGTCGCCATCGTCCTCGGCACGGTCATCCTCGTCAGACACGACGCGCTTCGGGGCGCGTCGGCGTCGCTGACCCCGTTGCGCGAGGTGCTCTGGTACGGGGTGCCGCTCGCGCTCGCGGGCGTCATCTACGTGGTGATGGGGCAGGTCGACTACTTCGTCGTCGGCTACTTCCTCGCGTCCGAAGACGTCGGCATCTACCGCGTGGGGTACATGCTCGCGGCAAACCTGCTCGTGTTCTTCTCGTCGCTCGCGCCGGTGTTCAAGCCGCTCATCGCGGAGGAGCGGCGCGACGGCGACGCCGTCGCGAAGCGGTACCGGACCGCGACCCGGTGGGCGCTCGGGTTTTCGCTGCCGTTCGCGGCGATTCTCGTGCTCGGCGCGGAGGTGTACCTCTCGATCGTGTTCACGCCGCAGTACGCCGTCGCCAGCGGGGTCGTCCTCGCGCTCGTCGTCGGCTACCTCATTAGCATCACCGCGGGCGGTCCCGACGGCGCGCTGCTGCAGGGGCTCGGCTACTCGCGGCTCGTCTTCGTCAACTCCGGGCTCCTGCTCGTCGCCAACGTCGTCTTCAGCGTCCTGCTCGTGCCGCGATACGGGATCCTCGGCGCGGGGCTCGGAACGATGCTCGCGCTGTCGCTGTCGGGGGCCGCGGCGCTCGCCGAGGTGTACTACTACCGCGGCATCCATCCGTTCTCGCCCGCGCTCGGCCGCGTGATCGCCGCGTGGCTCCCCGCGCTCGGGGCCGGCTGGGTCGTCGTGACGGTCGTCCCCGACCGGTTCGTCGTCGCGGTCGTCCTCCCGGTCGTCGTGCTCGGGGTCTACGTCGTCGCCGGGCGCGCGCTGGGCGCGGTCACCCCCGACGACGTGCGCGTCGCCGAGGCGGTCGCGCCCGCACCGGTCGTCGCCCGGCTGCGGAGGGCCGTCGACGGGGAGCCCTAGCGGGAACGGCCGCAGATCGGATCCATTCCGGAACCCGAACGGGCCCCGCTCCGGGCCCGAACCGAGACCGTAGCTGGTATATCCGTCAACACGCTTCGTACGGACGAGATGACACGGGTGAGCGTTATCGGCTGCGGGAACATGGGCGGTGCCTTGGTCAAGGGGCTCGGTCGGACCGACGAACACCGGGTGACGGCGATCGACCTCGACCCCGAGGCGCTCGAATCGGTCGCGGACGACGCCGCGGAGACGACCGACGACGTCGCGGCGGCCGCGGAGGCCGACGTCGTCGTGCTCGCGGTGAAACCGAGCATCGTCGAGGCGGTGCTGGCCGACCTCGACCTCTCGGCGGACCAGACGCTGGTGTCGCTGGCGGCCGGCGTGCCGCGATCGTTCGTGGCCGCTCGGACCGACGCGACGGTCGTCCGGATCATGCCCAACCTCGCGGCGGAGACGGGGAACATGGCCGCGGCGGCGACGGCTGACGGGCTCACCGACGAGGTGCGCGCGCTGCTCGACGACGTCGGCGAGTTCATCGAGGTCGACGAGGAGCTGATGGACGTCTCGACCGCCGTCAACGGGAGCGGCCCGGCGTTCGCGTTCTACCTCATCGACGCCGTGAAGACGGCCGGGATCGAGGGCGGGCTCGACCCCGATCAGGCGGAGACGCTGGCGGCTCAGACGTTCAAGGGGGCCGCCGAGACCGTCCTGCGGGACGACCGGAGCGTCGACGAGCTCATCGACGCCGTCTGCTCGCCGAACGGGACGACCATCGAGGGGATGGAGGTGCTGTGGGAAAGCGACGCCGACGACGCGGTCGCCGACGCCGTCGCGGCCGCCGAACGCCGCTCCGCGGAGCTGTCGGAGGCGTTCCAGGATGAGTGAGACCGCCCCGATCGACCGCGTCGACGCGGAGACCGTCGCGGCGGGGCTCGACGAGGCGGCGACCGCAAAACGGGTCGTCGTCAAGGCCGGCACCAACTCCTTGACCGACGAGGACTCGCGGCTCGACCGGGTGAAACTCGACAAGCTCGTCGCGGACATCATGGACCTCCGGGAGCGCGGCAAGGACGTCGTGTTGGTCTCCTCGGGGGCCGTCGGGGCCGGGATCGGTCGGATCGACGCCGAGAACGGCGGCCCGGTCGAGGACCGCGAGATCGAGCCGATCGAACACAGCCAGGCGCTCTCGACGGTCGGACAGGGCCACCTGATGCGCCACTACACGCAGAGTTTCGACCGGTACGACCAGACCGTCGCCCAGATCCTGTTGACCGGGCAGGACCTCGACACGCCGGAGCGCTTCCGGAACTTCACGAACACGGTCGAGACCCTCCTGGAGTGGGGGGTCGTCCCGATCGTCAACGAGAACGACGCGGTCGCGACCGACGAGCTGCAGATCGGCGACAACGACATGATCTCGGCGTCGATCGCGATCGGCCTCGGCGTCGACCTGTTGGTGACGCTCACCGACGTCGACGGCGTCCACACGGGCAACCCGAAACGCGATCCCGACGCCGAGCTGATCGGCGCGGTCGGCGACAACTACGACGCGGTCCGGGGCCGGATCGACGAGACGGCGTCCGGCTCCTTCGGCGGCATCCTCACCAAGGTCGAGGGGGCCCACGACGCCAGCAACCACGGGATCCCGGCGATCATCGCCGGGTCGGAAACCCGCGACGTGTTGGAACGGATCGCAACGGGGAAGCCGACGGGGACGCTGTTCGTTCCCATGAGCGCGGAGTCGAACGCCCGCACGGAACACGACAATGAGTGACACAGCACACGACACCGACGCGCAGGTGACGGCGGCCGAGCGCGCCGCGTTGCGGCTCGCGAACGTCGACGAGGCGACGCGGAACGCGGCGCTCCGATCGATCGCCGACGCCATCCGCGAGCGCGAGGCGGAGGTCCTCGCGGCGAACGCCGAGGACGTCGCGGCGGCGGAGGAGGCGCTCGCCCGCGGGGAGTACACGGAGGCGCTCGTCGACCGGCTGAAGCTCGACGGGACGAAAGTCGAGAGCATCGCGAGCATGGTCGAATCGGTCGCCGAGCAGGACGACCCGCTCGGCGAGACGCTGACCGCCCGCGAGCTCGACGACGGGCTGGAGCTGTACCGGGTCGCCGTCCCGATCGGGGTCGTCGCGACGGTCTTCGAGTCGCGGCCCGACGCGCTGGTGCAGATCGCGGCGCTCGCGTTGAAGTCCGGCAACGCCGTGATCCTCAAGGGCGGCAGCGAGGCGAGCGAGTCCAACCGGGTCCTCTACGGTATCGTCCGGGAGGCGGCCGCCGAGGTCGTCGCCGCGGGCGACGCCGACGGGGCGGACGCGGACGGCGGGGCGGACGAGGCGGACGGGGTGGACGCGGACGGCAGGGCGGACGACGCGGACGGCGGGATCCCGGACGGTTGGGCGCAGCTGATCGAGGCCCACGAGGAGGTCGACCGGCTGTTGGAGCTCGACGACCACGTCGACCTGGTGATGCCGCGAGGCTCCTCGGAGTTCGTCTCGTACATCCAGGACAACACGCAGATCCCCGTCCTGGGCCACACAGAAGGGGTCTGTCACGTCTACGTCGACCGCGACGCCGACCTCTCGATGGCCGCGGACGTCGCGTTCGACGCGAAGGTGCAGTACCCGGCGGTGTGTAACGCCGTCGAGACGCTGCTCGTTCACGACGCGGTCGCGGAGGCGTTCCTCCCCGAGATCGTCGAGCGGTACGAGGCGGCCGGCGTCGAGCTCCGCGGCGATGAGCGCACCCGGGAGATCGTCGACGTGGGGGCGGCGACGCCCGCGGACTGGACGGCGGAGTACGGCGACCTCGAGCTGTCGATCAAGGTCGTCGACGACGTGTACGCGGCGATCGAACACGTCAACGCGAACGGGTCGAAACACACCGAGTCGGTCCTCACCGAGGACGCGTCGACCGCCGAGACGTTCATGACCGGCGTCGACGCCGCCAGCGTCTTCCACAACGCCTCGACGCGGTTCGCGGACGGCTACCGCTACGGGCTCGGGGCCGAGGTCGGCATCTCGACGGGGAAGATCCACGCCCGCGGCCCCGTCGGGCTGGAGGGGCTGACCACGTACAAGTACTACCTGGAGGGCGACGGCCACCTCGTCGCGACGTACGCCGGCGAGGACGCGACGCCGTTCACGCACCGCGAGTTCGACGGGTCATGGACGCCCGGGCGGCGGTCCCAGCGGTAGCCGATCGGGTTCGCCTCTCGGCTCGGACGGTTCCATCACCGGCCGATCGGTTTATAAGTGCCTCCGTTGAAATCACGTCCTTCGGACATGTTCTCGTGTGAAACAGCTGGTCACTGAAAGGTGCGAGTTGGCCGCCGACATACCTGCCAATTAGTGTGAATGTTCTGAACGTTATGCAAGATACATGGCGCGAATTAAGAGAGGTGACAAGTCAATCTACGACAAATAACGTATAACACGGCAAGTAAGTATTTATTGCCGATACTCCCGTTTCGCGCCTCAAAATACTTTTCTAAATACTCGTTGATTTTCGTTCACTGGTTGGACGTCATACTAGCCGGGCGCGAGACGGTCAATGGCTGCCTATTTTCTACAAATAATGCGAATATTGACATATAGAGGCGTCTAACTTAGATCATGAGCACATAAACTCTACTTTTCACCGCGTTAGAGCCAAAAAATTAGACTTTCCAAGATGTTTTACCCTCCTCAATACGATCTATATCGCTTCCAGTCATTGTAAATAAACTTCGGAATTTATCGGAGATAAATTTTATATTTTCATCAGATACTAGAGACCGGATTTCCTCGCGGAGAGATTTTAATTCCTCAAGAGTTTCAGGTTGAACACCTTCGGAGGTTTTAATCTCTCTATTTATTTCACGTTTTTTCGATTGGTAGTTTTCTACGACTTGTTCTAACTCATCCAAATTTTCCTTGACAAGTTTATATTTCGACTGATAGTAATCAAATCCAACAATTATGATAAACAGGGGGATGATTAAAGTTAGAAAATTGGATGTGATATACACTACCAATAGTGATGGTATGATAAGCAGGATCGCTAATCGACTCGTTAGTAAACCGGCTGGGTTGTGTGTGATGTCCTCATCTGCATTCATAACGTCAAGCTGGAGCTCAATTGTTACCGTCGGATCTATTGGTTTAGATATGTTGCTAGAATTACCAAGAGGTCGGCCATGAATCTCACTATGACAAGAGCTACATAATGTCGTTAAATTAGAAATTTTATCACTCCCACCTTCGCTCCGAGGGACAACATGATGAGCATGTAACTCAGCATTTCCATTTGACCCACCTTGTACCCCACATTCTTTGCAGGTATAGTTGTCCCTTTTATAAACCTTTTTGCGTAGTTCGTCCCAATTAGAAGGATATCCAGAACTCATTCTAATACCTACTCGTAATTGTTTATTTACTAAGTATGTTATGTTATAACCTCCTACGGTATATCGTTCGCCTATACTAACCGAAACCGGATCAGATTATATCAGCTACTAAGGATTTCAACAGGTCTATTTATAAGTAATTTCGGACCGCCGTGGTCGAGTTGATACGGACGCAGAACCGCCCACTCTTCGGTTTATAATCCGTTTCGGAGGAGCGTCGTCCAGTGTCAGACGTCGTCCGGCGTCGTCCGGCATTGACTTCAAAAGCGCCGCGGGAGCGTGCGGCGCGACCGCCGTCAGTTCGACTCGCAGATCGCGACGAAGTTCTTGAAGACCTCCTCGCCGCGCTCGGTCTGGATGACTTCGGGGTGCCACTGAACGCCGTAGAGCCCCTCCTCGACGTTGGACATGGCCTCGATGCCACAGACGTCGGAGGTCGCGGTGCGGACGAAGCCGTCGGGGAGCGCCTTCACCTCGTCGGCGTGGGAGGCCCAGACCCGCGTCTCGGGCGCGAGCGAGCCGACGAGCGGGTCCTCGTCGTCGACGATCTCGACGTCGACGTCGGCGTAGCCGCCGTAGTCGCCGGCGTCGACGCGGCCGCCGCGCTCGGCGGCGATGACCTGCATCCCGAGACAGATCCCGAGGACGGGAGCGTCGAGGTCGAGGTAGTCGGGCGCGTTGCCGATGCGGTCCATGTCGGGGCCGCCCGAGAGGACGATCCCGTCCGCGTCGATCCCGTCGGCGGCCGCGTCGGCCGCGACGATCTCCGTGTCGACGCCCATGTCGCGGAGCGCGCGCTGTTCGAGGTGAGTGAACTGGCCGTGGAGGTCCACGACGACGATCCGAGTCATGCCCGCGATTGGCGGGTACCGCACAAAAACCGCTCGAAACGAAGCGCAGGGACGTGTCGTGTTCTGCGGTCGTGACAGCGTTTCGATCCACGTGCGTGGATCGCAACCGCGATCGCTCGCCCGGGCCGCAGCCCTCACTCCGGCGAGCGGAGCAGGAACCCGACGAGGCCGGCGGCCACCGCGAGCCCGCCGCCGAGGAGGAACGCCGCGTCCCAGCCGATGACGCCGATGAGCCAGCCGACGACGCCGCCGCCGAAGACGCCGCCCCACATCTTGCCCGAGTAGACCAGCGAGTAGTTGGCCGAGGAGTGTTTGCTGCCGTAGTAGTCCGCGACGAGGCTCGGGAACAGCGAGAACTGCGAGCTCCAGAAGAAGACGGCGATCGCCACCGCGACCACGTAGCCGACGCCGCTGCCGAGCTCGGCGAAGCCGACGACGGCGATCGTCCCGACCCCGCAGGCGAGGAACGACACCGCCGTGATCCGCTCGCGGTCGAGACGGTCCGAGAGCGCCCCGAGAACGAGCCGCCCGCCGGCGGAGCCGAGCGGCAGGATCGTCGCCGCCAGCGTCGCCATCCCGGCGGTCAGCCCGGAGTCTTCCGCGTAGAGGATCGCCCGCGCCGTGATCATCAACCCGGCGGCGCTGACCGCGAAGAACATGAAGTACATCGCCCAGAACTGCCACGTCCGGACCATCTCCCGCCACGTGTACTGCACCCGACCGACCGTGGGGTCGACGCCGGGGTCGCCGTTCGCGTCGCCGTCGCCGTTTGCGTCCACCTCGTCGCCACCGTCGGTTTCGCCCGGCGACGAGTCCCGAGCCGCCCCGCGGTCCCAGCCGTGCGGAGGGTCCTTGAGGACGACGGTGCCGACGACGATCCCGACGCCGATGAGCGCGCCCATGCTCCAGAGCCCGGTCGCGAACGCGCCGTCGGCGATCATGTATCGGATGAAGGGGACGAACGCGGCGCTCCCGGCCGCGAACGCCATCGTGCCGATCCCCGTCGTGAGCCCGCGCTTGTCGGGGAACCACTTCACCGCGGTGTTGACCGCCACGGTGTACACCATGCCGACGCCGACCGCACCGACGGCGTACACCGCGTACACGTGCCAGAGCTCGGTCGCGAACGCCAACCCGACGTAGCCACCCCCGGCGAGGACGCCCGCGACGAGCGTCACCGCCCGCGGCCCGTACCGGTCTCGCCACCAGCCGGCGGGGAACTGCACGAGCGCCATGATCACGACGTACGCCGTGAACACGAACCCCAACGCCGACAGCGACGTGTCGAGCTCCACCGCGAGGGGACCCTCCAGCGACGACCAGACGTACTGGTACGGGCTCACCAGCGCCATCATGGCCGCGGCAGCGACGATCTGCCACCAGCGCGAGTAGCCGAGGATCCGTTTCGACTCCGCGTCCGGGTCGATGCCGTGTCGGTTACTCATCGAAGGTCATGATGCGCGATCCGTCACTTATCTGTCCTTTCGGTCGGGTCATGTCGTCGATCGAGTCGGCGTATTCCGCGCCGTGCATTAACCCCTCCCATTCGGCCACGGATCGGCCCCGATCGGTCACGGCCTCACAGGTCCAGCGGGCCGCTCTTGAGGAACTCCCGCAGGAGGACCGTCGCGTACGACCCGCTGGGGAGCGCGAAGCCGAAGGTGGGGTCGCCGTCCGCGAACGCGACGTCGAGGTCGGTCCGGAGGAGGATCGCCCGCCGCGTCCCGGTCGAGCCGAACTCGCCGGGGAGGTCGAAGTCGGCCGGCTCGATCCCGGCGTCGTCGAGGACCGCGCGCTCGATCGCGCCGGGCTCGCCGTCGCCCAGCGTCGTCCCCGTTCCCACGAGCGGCGCGGTGACGAACGCCCGGCCGCGACCGCAGTGGCGCGCCATCACGTCGACCCGATCCGCGGTCACCCGCTGGATCCGGTCGGGGTCGGGCGCGTAGAGGACGTCGGGGGCGTCGCGGTCCGCGAAACACGCCACGTCGCCGTCGACGGGGCGGTCGAACGGGATCCCCCGTCGTAGCCGCTCGCTCAGGACCCGGTTGAAAAGCACCGACTGGGCGGCGTTGACGAACAGCCGCTGGAGGTTCGACGGGACCGCCTCCAGCGCGTGCCGCCAGTCGTCGTCGTCCGCGGGTGCGGCCGGGTCGACGCCGCGTTCGTCGAGCCGGTGGACCATCCCGCGCTCGAACCGGAGCTTGCGGGGCAGCGCCGCGAGACAGGCCGCCCAGTCGCCGTCGCCCGGGCCCCCGTCCGAGCCATCCTCGTCGCCCGGACCCCCGTCCGAGCCATCCTCGTCGCTCGGACCCTCGCCATCAACCGATCCGACGCCGAACGCCGCGTCGACCCGCGAGCGGGCCGCCCGGGTGTCGTCCGGCTCGGTCGGGGAGGGGTTGCCGGCGTACAGCCGGACCGCCTCGCGCCAGTCGCCGCGGACGACGGCGAGCCCGACCAGGTGAGTCACCGGCCGCCGGCTCCCGAAGCGCTGCTGGCCGAAGTAGTTCGGGACGGCGATCGGGCCGTCGACGGGGGCGTCGTCCGCGTCGCCCTCGTCCCTCGCGTCGTCTGCATCGTCCGCGTCCCTCGCGTCGTCCGCGTCGCCCCCGCCGGCGAACGCGCGGAGGTCCCGCGTCACGTCGGCGACGCGCGCCGCCGCGTCCTCCACGGCGTCGGCCACACGGATCTCGAAGGCGTTGCCCGCGAGGTCGCCGAAGGTGAGCCCGCGACCGGCGCGCCCGACGACCTCGATCTCGACGCCCCGGATATCAGGGAGGTCCGCCGGATCGACCCCACGGAGGGTGAACAGCTGGGTCGTGACGGCGCGTTTGTCCTTCGTCCCGGCCCAGGAGACCCGCTCACGGCTGATCGAGAGCGCGTCCGAGATCCGGCGCGCGAAGTCGTTCGTGTCCCAGTCGCGGAGGGTGACGCGGACGACGAGGTCGGGGTAACTCCCCGGGTCGGCGTCGACCGTCTCGGCGCCGAACGCCTCCAGCTCGGTCACACGGAAGTCGTCGGGCGACTCGCGGAGCCGCCCGCCGATGCCGTCGGCGGCGCTGACGTAGCCGTCGATCCCGACCGCGCGCTCTATCGGATGCGCCTCGCGGCGGATCCACCCGCGCTCGCCGGCCGGGGTGTCGTCGTCGGCCATTCAGTAGAGGGGGAGGTCGCCGGTCACGCGGTCGACCGAGTCGTCGCGGGCGGGGCCGACGGCCAGCGTCGTGACCGTCCCCGGCTCGAGCTCCGTGTGACCGGCGTCCCGGATGATCGCGTACGGAAGCCCCTCCGTCTCGGCTTTGTCCGCCAGCGCGAACAGCTGGCTCTCGGAGTCGCCGCCGAGGACGACCTTCTTTTGGCCCTCCCCTTGCCACTTCTTGCGGGCGCGTCGGCTCGCGTCCTGATACGCCGACAGCGACGCGTGAGCGACCTGCGCGGCGAGTTTCCCCTCGCCCATCCCGAGGTCGCGGCGGGCGACGATGACCTGTTTCATACCGGCTCAACCGCCGCCGCCGGTATAGCTCTGTTCTCTCGGCCGGAACCGGTCGGGAACGAGAGCCGCGACCGGTCAGAACCCGCGTTCCGAACAGGGGCGGTTGAACCGGTCGGGGTCGTTCTCCAAGAGGTCCTCGTAACAGTCGGCGTCCCGCCAGTCCGCGACGTTCGGCGTGTGAGCACACCGGTTGTCGTTCTCGACGAAACACCGGGCGACGTCCCAGTGGTTGTACTGGATGACCGCCAGGATCTTGCCGTCTCCGTCGTATCGCAACACCGGGGAATCACCGTACTGTCCGGGGATCGCCGTCGTCGTGTCCCGGGTGAACTCGACGGTCTCGCAGGCGGCCTCGCCGTCGCCGTTCTCGTAGACGACCTTCGCGATGAGCGGGCTCTCTCGGTGGGCGTAGCTCTCCCAGTCGAGGTCCTCCCGGTCGACGACGATCCACACGGACGAGCACCCCCTGAAGTCGACGTCGAACCGGTCCCACGCGGCGACGCTCCCGGCGAACGCCCCGATCCCGGCGAGCCCGACGCCCGCGGCTCCCGCGGCGGAGAGGACGGCCCGCCGGGCGATCGACGGCGAGTCGCCGGTCGTGGATTCGCCCCGATCGTTGGTCGTCACACTGGGCCCCTCGATGGCGTCCGTCGGGTCGTCCGCTGGCTTCTCGGCCATACCCGATCCGGTGTCGAACGAACCCATTGTAATGACGACCGTACCGAGGGAAGCGAGAGGGTACCGTCGCCGAGGGCGGCAGGGCTCAGAGAAGCCCCTCTACCGGCCCCGGGACTGGGAAACGCCTTTGTCGGTCGCCGAAGACCGTCCGGCCGTGCCCTCCCCGCTCGCCGCCCTCGTCGCCGTCGTCAGCGCAGCCCTCGATCGCTCTCGCGACCACTTCCGCGGACGCGACGCCGTCTCGGTCGGGGTCGCGGTCCTCCTCGTCGGCGGCGTCGCCGTCGGGACCGCGCTCGGGATCGTCGGACTCGGGCTCGTGTTCGACGCCACGATCGACGAGACGGTCACCGTCGACAACCCCGACCAGCCGCCCGAGTGGGTGTGCGAGTCGGAAGTACACGGCGAAGAGAGCCCGGTCACGGCCGGCTGTGACCGGCCGGACCGGATCGACGTCGACGTCGGCGCGGAGCTCCGTGACGCCGCGGCGGGCCTCTTCCACTACGGGCTGATCGGGGTTGTGGTCTGGTGGGGCGTCTTCGCGGGCGTCCTCCACGGCGGTGCGCGTATCGCGGGCGGGAACGGCTCGTTCGCCGACTCGCTCGTGGTCGCGGCGTGGGCGATCGTCCCCGAACTGCTTCGGGTGGGCATCGGGCTCGCGGTGATCGGGTACGCCCTTGCGACCGCCGACGTCGGGGGTGGGGGATTCGAGACGATCACCGCGGACGTGACGGCCGCGATCGGCGGCGCGAGCGGGCCGCTGTTCGCCGCGTCCGTGGCCACCGTCGCGATCCAGTGGTTCGTCGTCGTCGGAGGGTTGGAAGCGACGCACGACCTCGACCGGCGGACTGCGGGCGTCCTCGCCGGGGTGTTCGGGGGCCTCCTGTTGGCGTCGACCGTGCTCTGATCCCGGTCCGTCCGCGACCCGCGAAGTCCGGCCTGCTCACGACCCGCGAAGTCCGGCCCGCTCACGACCCGCGAAACCGGTCGTCGTCGAGCGCCGGGGATTCGGGAGCCTTTAGAGGACGCCCGCCCCGTTTCTCGGCATGATACTGTCGGACGCCGACATCCTCGCCCGTCTCGAGACGGGCGACCTCGTGATCGAGCCGCTCGCCGACGTCGACCAGCAGGTCCAGCCCGCCAGCGTCGACCTCCGGCTCGGCGAGCGGTTCCTTGAGTTCCAGCGGACGAACATCCCCTGTATCCACCCCACCGAGGCGGACGAGGTCGGCGACTACGTCACGGAGACGACCGTCGCCGAGGGCGACGAGTTCATCCTCCACCCCGGCGACTTCGTGCTGGGGACGACGACCGAGCGCGTCGAGATCCCCGACGACCTCGTCGCACACGTCGAGGGGCGGTCCTCGCTCGGCCGGCTGGCGATCGTCGTCCACGCCACCGCGGGGCTCTGTGACCCCGGCTACCACGGGCAGATCACGCTCGAGCTGTCGAACCTCGGCACCGCGCCCGTGGCGCTCTCGCCCGGGATGCGCATCTCCCAGCTCACGTTCACGGAGCTGCGCTCGCCCGCCGACCGGCCGTACGGCTCGGAGCGCGGGTCGAAGTACCAGGACCAGGACGGGCCGCAGGCGTCCCGGATCGGGGCCGACCCCGAGTTCGCGGACGACGGCGGGGACTCCTGATGCGGTTCATCGAGGAGGTCGTCGCCGACGAGTTCCTCCCGACGGTCCGGGCGATGCTCGCCGAGGACCTCCGCGGGCGCGGGTTGACACAGCGCGAGGTCGCCGACGCGCTCGGCGTCTCGCAGTCGGCCGTCTCGAAGTACGCCCACGGCGACGTCGCCCGCCACGAGCGGGTCGCCGCCGACGAGCGCGTCCAGGCGCTCGTCGAGCGCGTGGGCGAGGGGCTCGCCACCGGCGACTTGGGGCCGGTCGCGGCGCTCGTCGAGATCGAGGTGCTGATCCGTCAACTGGAGGAGGGGGATCTCCTCGCCGAACTGCACGAGGAGGCGATGCCGGCGCTCGCCGACGCCGACGTCGACTTCACCGTCCACGACCCCGACAGCGGGCTCCGCGAGCGCGAGCGCGTGATCGCGTCCGTCCGTCGGGGGCTCCGCGCGCTGACGAACGTCTCCGGCTTCGCCGGGCTCATCCCGAACGTCGGGACCAACGTGGTCGAGTGCGTCGACGGCGCGCGGACGATCGACGACGTCGCGGGCGTCCCCGGACGGCTCGTCGACGTCAAGGGACGCGCGATGGTGCCGGGCGAGCCCGAATTCGGCGTGAGCGAGCACGTCGCCACGCTCCTGCTCGCGGCCCGCGAGGCGGGGACGACCGCCCGGGCCGCGGTCAACGTCCGGTACGATTCCGCGGCCGTCGCCGCGCTCGCCGAGTCGTACCCGACCGTCGAGTTCGACGCGGAGCGCCCGACCGGGGAGGCCGTCGCCGACGCGCTCGCGGGCACGGAGCCGGCCGACACGCTCGTGCTCTATCAGACCGGCGCGGTCGGCGTCGAGCCGATCGTGTACGTCCTCGCGCCGACCGCGCCGGAGGCGGCGGCGATCGTTCGTGAACTGATCTAGGCGTCCGAGAACCGATCTAGGCGTCCGAGAACCGATCTAGGCGTCCGAGAACCGATCTAGGCGTCGTCGTCGGGGCGGTCGACGCCCGTGACCTCGAACCGGGCCCCGCCGGACGCCCCCTCGACGGCGTCGATCGACCAGCCGTGCGCCTCGACGAGGTCGCGAACGATAGCCAGGCCGAACCCCGTCCCCTCCTGCCGGGTCGTGAAACCGATCTCGAACACCTCCGCGCGCTTCCCGCGGGGGATCCCGGGGCCGTCGTCCTCGAGGAAGAAGCCGTCCGGGAGCGGACCGACCGTCACCGACACCGCGCCGTCGGCGTGATCGCGCGCGTTGCGGAGCAGGTTGTCGAGGACCTGTCTGAGCCGCCGCTCGTCGGCGAGGACCACGAGATCCCCGTCAACTCCGTCCCCGTCGACTCCGTTCCCGTCGACCCCGTCCCCGTCGACCTCGACCGTGAGGTCGTCGTCCACCATCGCTCCCGCGACCTCCGCGACGACCGCCGAAAGCGACACGGGACGGGGGCGCGTCACGGTCTCGCCCCGCTGGGAGAGCTGCAGCAGGTCCTCGAGGAAGTCCGTCGTGCGCGCGACGGTGTCCCGGATCACCTCGAAGTGGTCCGGATCGCCCGTCTCGCTCGCGAGGTCCGCGTAGCCGTCGATGACCGCGAGCGGGTTCCGGAGGTCGTGTGACACCGCCTTGGTGAACGCGTCCAGCCGCTCGTTCTGGCGCTCGAGCTCCCGGCGCTGTGACTCGATCGTCGTGACGTCGTGAAGGAGCACGACCCACCCGTACCGGACCCCGCCCGACGTCAGCGGCGACCGCGTCGGCTGGATCGCCCGCTCGTCGCCCGTCCCGGTGGTGATCGTGAGGACGCCCCCGTCCCCGACGATCCGGTCGTCGCCGGGGAGGTGCGTCGAGACGTCCGTGCCGAGCATACGGTCGCGGTCGCCGAGCAGGGCCTCGGCGGCGGGGTTCACGTCGAGCACCGTGCCGCCGTCGTCGGTGACGACGACGCCGTCGCTCATCTGCGAGAGGACGACCTTCGAGGCGATCGGCGACAGGTCCAACAGTCGGTACCGGAACACCGCGACCCCGAACAGCACCGCCGAGATCGAAAGCGACAGCGGGGTCAGGTTCACCCCGGTTGACCCGTCGAGCGGCGGTATCGACAGCACGTGGAACACGTTCACCGCAAGCGGTAACAGCGCGCCGACGGCGACGAGGGCGGCCTGTCGGCGGACCCGCGGTCCCGACCGGACCGCCTGCGAGAGGACGAGCCACGCTCCGACGACGATCACGACGTACGAGAACGCGAGGTGAAGCAGGTATATCGGCCCGTTGACGGTGACGAGCACGGTGAGGGACCCGTGCGTCTCGAGCGACGCGTGAGTCAGAGCCAGCGAGTACGGGTTCGTCGGGAGCGTGAGGAGGAGGGCCGCCGGGATCGCCGCGAGTCCGCCGATCGCCGCCGGGGTGAGGAGGTCGGAGCGGCCGGAGTAGCTCACCGCGAACGCGAGCCAGGCCGGCGGGGCGACGACGCCCCCGACGTGGAGCAGCTTGTACGCGATCAGCTTGGCTTCGAGCGTCGGGGCGGCGAGCTGGACCGCGTACAGCGCCGACCAGATCGACACCGAGAGGGAGAGGGCGACGAACGCGAGCACCGTCGGCGTGCGGCGGCCCCTCCGGACCGAGCGGACCCCGTACAGCGCCCACGCGAACGTCGTCACCGCGCCGAGAAGTAAGAACAGGACGTACGGAGATGACTGCCACTGCATGCGGGTAGACGGTCGGGATGACGGCCGACCGTTACTTAAGCGGTCTGGACGGGGCCGAGGACGGTGTTCGGACGCTGACTGAACGGCGAGACGATGGGTTTCAAAACGACCTATGACCGAAAGCGACCGTTTCAGCGGCTGCTTGGGCGATATAAAGCCGATCGACAGCCAGAACCGGCTGGCGAGTGGCTCGGGTCCTTCGCCTCCGCACGGAATCCGCGTACGCCGACCCTTCCCCGCCCGTGCCAGACATATATTACCACGGTCGACTACGATGAGGTATGGGAGAACACGACGCGGTCCGCATGACCGACGACGAGCGCGACGAGTTCCTCGACGGGTCGGGGACGGGAGTCATCGCCCTGTCGACGGCGGGGGACGACCCTCCGCACGCCGTCCCGGTCTCGTACGGCTACGACCCGATCGAGGGGGTCCTGTACTTCCGTCTCGCTGCCGGTCCGGACCGTGAGAAGGGGAACCTCGCCGACAGAGCGGTGACGTTCGTCGTCTACCGGGAGGACGGCGACCGCTGGAAAAGCGTGACTGCGAGCGGTCGACTGGTCTCCACGACGGACGACACCGTATCCCGGGAGGCGATCGAGGGGCTGGAACGACTGTCCCCGATACCGATCGTGGATGTCTTCGGCGAGCCGACGAGCGAGGTGGAGTTCGAGTTCTACCGGCTCGATCCGGAGCGGTTCACCAGCCGCGTCGAACGATCGATGGAGCCCTGACCTCCCTCCCGACCACGATCGGTGGTTGACGGTCGCATCGGTTGACGGTCGCATCGGTTGACGGTCGCATCGGTTCGTCGCCCGCGCGACACGACCCGGTCGATCCGGCGGGGCGGAACCAGCGCGCTTTTGGCCCGTATCCACGACACTCGGTACACGCACACTACATGAGCCACGACGACTTCCCCACGGAGGACCCGGCGGTGGTGACCTGTGGACTGCCGTACGCGAACGGCGACCTCCACATCGGTCACCTCCGGACGTACGTCGGCGGCGACGTCTTCGCCCGCTCGCTCGAACGACTCGGCCAGGAGACGGCGTTCGTCTCCGGCTCCGACATGCACGGGACGCCCGTCGCGGTCAACGCCGAGCAGGCGGGCGTCTCGCCCGAGGCGTTCGCGCTCGACTGGCACGAGCAGTACGCGGCGACGTTCCCGGAGTTCAACGTCGTGTTCGACAACTACGGTCACACGCACGACGAGACGAACACGGCGGTCACCCAGGATCTGGTCCGCGATCTCGAGGCGGGCGGCCACGTGTACGAAAAGGAGATCATGGTCGCGTACGACCCCGTCGACGACCAGTTCCTCCCGGACCGCTACGTCGAGGGCACCTGCCCGTACTGCGGCGCACACGCCCGCGGCGACGAGTGTGACGAGGGCTGTCAGCGGCACCTCGAGCCCGGCGAGGTGGAGGACCCCGTCTCGACGATCAGCGGCAACCCCGCGGAGTACCGCGAGCGCACCCACAAGTTCTTCGAGGTCTCGGCGTTTGCCGACTACCTCTCCGGGTTCCTCGACCGGCTCGAGGGGACCTCCAACGCCCGGAACCAGCCGCGGGAGTGGATCGAACAGGGGTTACAGGACTGGTGTATCACCCGCGACATGGACTGGGGGATCGACTATCCCGGCGAGAACCCGCAGGACCTCGTCCTCTACGTCTGGGTCGACGCCCCGATCGAGTACGTTTCCTCGACCAAACAGTACACGGAACGCGTCGGCGCGGACGTCTTCGACTGGGAAGCGGCGTGGAAGGCCGGCGCGGCGGGGACGACCGAGGACCACCCCGACGGGGGCGAGATCGTCCACGTCATCGGTCGCGACATCATCCAACACCACACGGTGTTCTGGCCGGCGATGTTGGAGGCGACGGGGCACACGGAGCCGCGTGCGGTGATGGCGTCCGGCTTCGTCACCCTCGGCGGGAAGGGGTTCTCGACCAGCCGCGACCGCGCGGTGTGGGCCGACGAGTACCTCGACGAGGGGTTCCACCCCGACCCGCTGCGCTACTACCTCGCGACCAACGGCGGGTTCCAGCAGGACGTCGACTTCTCGTGGGAGAAGTTCCGCGACCGCGTCAACACCGAGCTCGTGGGGACCGTCGGCAACTTCCTCTACCGGTCGCTGCTGTTCGCCCACCGGAACTACGACGACGCCCCGATCGCCGACGCGACGAGCGACGAGGTCGCGGCCCGGATCGACGAGGCGGTCGCCGACTTCGAGGCCGCCGTGAACGACTACTCCATCCGCGCGGTCGGCGACGCCGTGACGGACCTCGCACGATACGGCAACGAGTACATCCAGCGCAACGAGCCGTGGAAGCTCGTCGACGAGGACCCCGACGAGGCCGCTCGGGTGATCCACGACTGCGTGGCGATCGCGAAGGCGATCGCCGTCCTCTTCGAACCGATCGCCCCCGAGAAATGCGAGCGACTGTGGGACCAGCTCGGTGAAGCGGGGTCGGTCCACGACGTCACCGTCGAGGCGGCGCGCGCGGAGCCCGCGGGCGACCTCGCGGAGCCGGACGAGCTGTTCGAGCAGGTCGAAGACGACCGCGTCGAGGAGCTGAACGCGAAGCTCGAAGACCGCGTCGCCGCCGCGGAGGCGGACGACGAGCCCGGATCGGACGACGAGCCCGGATCGGACGGCGAAAGCGACGACGCCGACGACGACACCACCGACGACACCACCGACGACGACATGACCGACATCGAACCCCTCAGCGACGACCGCATCAGTTTCGACCAGTTCCAAGAGCTCGACATCCGCGTGGGTCGGATCGAGACCGCGGAGGGTATCGACGGCGCGGACGACCTCCTGGAGCTCCGGGTCGACCTCGGCGCGGAGACCCGGACGATCGTCGCGGGGCTCAAGCGGCTCCACGACGTCGACGACCTTCCCGGCACGAAGGTCGTGGTGCTCGCGAACATGGAGAAAGCGGAGCTGTTCGGCGTCGAGTCGAACGGGATGGTGCTCGCGGCCGGCGACGAGGCGGACCTCCTCACGACGTACGCCGACGCCGGGCCCGGAACGAAGGTCAGGTAGTCCGAGCGCGGCGGACCGAGGACCCCGTTCGCGCGAAGGCGAGGCGGTGGCCGTTCAGGCCGGCGGCCCGTCGCGGACGACTTCGAGCCCGTCGGTGACGAGGATCCGGCTCCCGTCGGGCGCGTCGAAGGCGATCTCGCCCTCCGCGACCGTCACGGGCCACCGCATCAGCTCGGCGAACCGCTCCCAGCCGGGCTCCACGTCGCGGGCGGCGAGGATCCCGGCGACCGGCTCCCGGCAGGCGGTGGCATAAAGCGGGTGCGTCATCCGGAGCAGCCCGCAGACGTCACAGGAGAGGCCGACGAAGCCGGGATGTGAGAGCCGACACTCGTTACACACCCCTTCGCCGGCGTGGTCGTGGTCAAGACACGGATCGATCGCGACCGTCACGTCGCCGGCACAGCAGGGACAGAACCCTTCGCTCATCATACACACCTGGTGGTTGCCGCGGCGGTGCGCCCGGTGGAAGGCGGTCTCGAGATCCGTCGACTCGATTCCGGAAGGCGGGTACGAAAGCGCCGAGAGGGTTCCCTCGGGAACCAGGTCGTGGGCCAGCAGCCCGGGACAGTCGGGACAGCGCGTGAGGAGGTGACCGTGGTCGTAGCCGACGACGACCCCCGATCCACAGCGGTAACAGGCCGCGTCGACCGATCGAGGCTCGACGTCGGGCTTCGACGACAGGATCCCGGTGCGACGGATCCTGACGACGGTCCGGCCCGACTCGAGGAGCCGGTATCCGTCGCCGTGTCTCGTGACGAACCGCCCGACGAGCTTGTCGAGGTGATAGTTGAACCGGCCGCTGTCGTCGACGCCGACGTCCTCGCGGATCGTGGAGTAGGACGCCTCGTCGGTCATCGGCCCCGCCTCGACGGTCCGCTCGTACAGCGAGTCGAGGATGGCGAGGCGCACGTCGTTGCCGAGGAACGCGAACACCGACGCGCCGGAGGGGCTCGCTTCGCTGGGACGGTTCATGCTTGGCCACCACGGGGGTGGATGACTTAGGTATTCCGTGAAACATATCCACTCTCAAACGTTTCCGCGCGGTCGGCGAGGGTGGCCGAAGGGACCGGTGTACCGGGTCGGCTGGGGGGGGGACGCGACCTAATTCAAGGAGAGAGTCCCGCCGTTTACCGCGGGGAGGATGTCAGAGGGCCTCGCCGAGGTCGGCGAGCGCCGTCGTCTCGACGCCGAGGTCGGGCGCGTCGTCGATCGACTCCTTGAACCCCGACCCCGTGGCGACGCAGACGACGTCGTCGTCGGGGTCGAGCTCGCCGTCGGCGACGAGGCTCCGGACCGCCGCGAGCGACGTCGCCGATGACGCCTCGACGGTGAGTCCGGCGGCGTCCGAGAGGCGACGGCGCGCGTCGCGGATCGCGTCGTCGTCGACCGCGACGCAGCCGCCGCCGGTCGCGCGGGCCCCGTAGAGCGCGCGGGAGCCGCTCGGCGGGTCGGGGTTCGCGATCGAGTACGCGACGGTCTCGCCGCGCTCGACCCGCTCGACGCGGTCGAGCCCGCGGTCGTACGCGCGGACGATCGGGGCGCATGCCGCCGCCTGCACGAGGTATAGCCGGGGGAGGTCGGCCTCCGGGATCAGCCCCGCGTCGCGGAGCTCGCGGAGCCCCTTGTACGCGCCGGAGGCGTGTCCGCCCGAGGAGACGGGGAGGACGACCGCGTCGGGGAGGTCGCCGTCCGTCCGGGCGCGGAACGCCGCGACCGCCTCGAGGACGGTCGTCTTCTGGCCGGCGACGCGGGCCGGCGTGTCGGAGTTGACGAACGGGACGCCGCGCTCGGCCCCCGCCGCCAGCGCCTCGTGGTAGAGCCGGCCGTAGTCGCCCTCCACGCGAAGGATCCGGGGGCCGAACCGAGCGATGTTGTGGAGCCGCTCCTCGGGGATGTTCGACGGGACACAGACGACGCAGTCGAGCCCCGACGCGGCCGCGACCGCCGCCGTCGACATCGCCATGTTGCCGTGGGAGACCGTCCCGACCGTTTCCGCGCCCGACGCGGCCGCGAGCGCGACGCCGACCGCGCTGCCGCGGTCCTTGAACGAACCGGTCGGGTTCCGCCCCTCGTCCTTCACCCAGACGCCCGTCCCCGCGTAGTCGTCGAGCGTCGGCGTCCGGACGAGCGGGGTGCCGCCGGGGGCGGTGCCCATTCCGGTCGTGGGGGACTCGATCGGGAGGAGGTCCGCGAACGCCCACATCCGGTCGTCGAGGTCGGCCGGCCACGAGAGGTCCGCGAGCGTCCCCGGGTCCGGTTCGAACCACCGCGGCTCGCCGCAGTCACACCGCGGCCCGGGCAGTTCCGACGGCGACGCGGGATCCGCCGGGTACGCGACCGACTCGCCGCACGCGTAGCAGGTGAGCGTGTGCATGCCACGCGAATGGTGGGGGGTCGACTAAGCGCTGGTGGTCCCCGAACCCGGGCGGTGGATCCGGGAGGCCGATCCGGGCGGCGGGCCAACGGACGACCGATCGATCGAAAGTTCACTCGGAGGCGACTCAACCGTGTGTCTTTTTGGCGGCTCCGTCGAAGCCGGAGGTATGAGAAACGCCAAGATCGTCTGTACGCTCGGCCCGGCGTCGGACGACCGCGACACGATCCGCGGGCTCGCGGAGGCGGGGATGTCCGTCGCCCGCCTCAACGCCAGCCACGGAACGACGTCCCACCGCGAGGACGTGATCGCCCGCGTTCGCGAGGTCGACGACGCGATCGACGACCCGCTCGCGGTGATGGTCGACCTGAAGGGGCCGGAGATCCGGACCGCCGAGATCGACGAGCCGATCCGCCTCGAGACCGGCTCCGAGGTGACCTTCCGCGCCGGAAGCGACGCGACGCCGGAGACGGTGGGGTTGACCCACTCGATCGCGGCCGCCGGCCCCGGCGATATCGTGCTCCTCGACGACGGCCGGATCGAGTGCCGCGTCGAGCGCGTGACCGACGACGGCGTCGTCGCCACCGTGATAAGCGGCGGGAAGCTCAGCTCGCGGAAGGGCGTGAACCTCCCCGGCGTCGACGTCGACGTCGACCTGATCACGCCGGCCGACGAGGACGAGCTCCGGCTCGCCGCCCGCGCGGGAGCCGACTTCGTCGCCGCCTCCTTCGTGCGGGACGCCAACGACGTCTACCGGATCGCGGACTCCTTGGAGACGTACGGCGGCGAGGACATCCCCGTGATCGCCAAGATCGAACGGGCGGGCGCGGTCGAGAACCTCGACGGCATCGTCGCGGCCGCCGACGGCGTGATGGTCGCGCGCGGCGACCTCGGCGTCGAGTGCCCGCTCGAGGAGGTCCCCATGGTTCAAAAGCGGATCATTCGGACGTGTCTCAACGCGGGCGTCCCCGTCATCACGGCGACGGAGATGCTCGACTCGATGGTCCACTCGCGCCGCCCGACCCGGGCGGAGGCGTCAGACGTCGCCAACGCGGTCCTCGACGGCACCGACGCGGTGATGCTGTCGGGCGAGACGGCGATCGGCGACCACCCCGTGTCCGTCGTCGAGACGATGGATCGGATCGTCCGCGAGGTCGAGTCCAGCGAGGAGTACGCGGAGACCCGCGAGCAGCGCGTCCCCGTCGCCGACGCCGACTCGCGGACCGAGGCGCTCGCCCGCTCCGCGCGGTACCTCGCGCGCGACATCGGCGCGTCCGCGGTCGTCGCCGTCTCCGAGTCCGGCTACACCGCCCGGAAGACCGCGATGTTCCGACCCGGCGTTCCCGTCGTCACGACCACGCCGAACGACCGCGTCCGCCGACAGCTCGCGCTCTCGTGGGGGGTCACCCCCGTCACGACCGCCTACGCCCGCGACATGGAGGCCGTCCTCGACAACGCCGTGGAGGCCGCGCTCGACGCCGGCGCGGCCGACTCCGGCGACACGCTCGTCGTCCTCTCCGGGATGATGACCGAGCTCGAGGGGACGAACACGACGAACACCCTCAAGGTCCACGTCGCCGCCGAGACGCTCGTCACCGGCAAGGGGGCCGTGACCGGTCGCGTCGCCGCCCCGATCCACCGGACGGTCGACGGCGACCTCTCGGCGGTGCCCGACGGCTCCGTCGTCGCGCTCGGCCCGGACTTCGACGACGAGTTCTCGGGCGACCTCGACCGGATCGCGGGCATCATCGACGCCCGGCCCGGGATGACCGGATACCCCGCAGTCGTCGCGCGCGAGCTGGGCGTCCCGATGGTCTCCGGGGCGGTGCTGCCGGAGTCGGTCGCCGACGGCACCGTCGTCACGGTCGACGGCGAGCGCGGTATCGTCTACGACGGCGACGTGACGAACGCCGGCCGACGGTAACCCCGCGATCCGTCCGCGGGAGACCGCTCCGCCGTCGACCGCTCCGCCAGCCATTTATCAGGCACCCACGTAACGTAGCGCATGAGCAGCGACGACGTCCGAAGCCGGGCGAACGAGGTCAGTGACGACGGGGACGACGACGGGCGCGAGTGGCGGTTCAGCGTCGACGACGTCGGCCCCGACGGCGTGACCGAGGACACGTCGACGCCGGAGTCGGAGCCCATCGAGCCGGGGGCGATCGACGCCGAACACGCCGCCTTCGTCGTGCTCGGCGTCGCGCTCACGATCGGCGTGCTCGTCTTCGGCTTCTGATCGGCCCGCGCCGATCCGTACCACACCTTATTCCCGTCGCGGCCATACGGGTCGATATGGACGTGCTCCTGCAGGCGGACCTGTTCGGGCCCGAGACCCTCCCCTTACTGCTGTTGACGGCAGGACTCCTGTTGTCGATGGCGGAGGCGCTCGCGCCGGGCGCGAACTTCATCGTCGTCGGGATCGCGCTGATCGGGGCGGGGCTCGCGGGGCTCGTGTTGGCGACGCTCGGGGTCGCCGGAACGCTGCTCGTCGTGCTGTCGGCGATGTTTACCCTCCTCTTCGGGATCGCCGCCTTCTACGGCTACCACGAGTTCGACCTGTACGGCGGGAAGGGACAGCAGCAGACGAGCGACCGCGACGCGCTGAAGGGGAAACTCGGCACGGTCACCGAGACCGTCACCCCCGCCGGCGGGCAGGTGAAGCTCCAGGGCGGCGGCTTCAACCCGTACTACTCCGCGCGGTCGCTTGAGGGAACGATCGCCGAGGGCCAGGAGGTGATGGTCGTCGACCCCGGCGGCGGGAACGTCGTCACCGTCGAGGCGACATCGTACGTCGAGGACGACATCGACCGCGAGCTCGCCGCCGACCGCGCCCGAAAGGAGGCCGCCGAGCGAGCCGACGCCGAGGACGCTGACGGGGACGAGCGGGAAACGGAGGATGCGAGCGAGGAGCCCGAATCGGAGACGGAGCGAGCCGAACGGTAACGACAGGCACCGACGGCGAGGGCCCCATCGATGGCGAGGGCACCCACCGGCGGCGAATACGTATCCTATAAATTTTTACTATGTCTGTATATAGTACGTTCCCAACATATAAGGTCGACGTGACGGAGTGTATCGGTACGCGTATGAAACACCCTGGACCGCCGCGATTCGCCGCCGTCGGCGACGCCGTACAGTTGGCACCGCGGGACCCGGACCCGGACGCCGCCTACCGGTGGACGGTCGCCGAGTCGCCGCGGGGGAGCGAGGCCGCCGTGGGCGACGACGCCGTCGAGGAGTTCCGCCCGGACGCCCCTGGGCGATACACCGTCACGTTGGAGACGCCGGCCGAGGAGTACGACCTGACGATCCGCGTCTTCCCGAGCGACCGGCGGCCGACCGGCGAGGGCTCCGAACCGGCCGGTGGAAGCGGATACAGCGGGTACAGCGGCCGGAGCGGCTCGGCGCGGTCGCCGCGGAGCGGCGGCGAGAGCGGGCGCGTTTCGGGGTCCGGCTCGGGAGCGAGCGCGGCCGGCGGACGGGCCGGGGAGGGCGGGGGACGCCCCCGGATCCGGCTCGACGTCGATATCGAGGGCGGGGAGGCGGTCGTCCGCGCCACGCCGACCCCGCATCCGGACTCCCCGCGTGACCCCGACGACCTCGACGTCGAGTTCCTCCTCGACGACCGCGACGACGTCTCCCGGGCGGCCGTGTCCGTCGAGGGCCACGCGCTTCGGGTCCCGATCGACGCCATCGACGACCGGGTCCGCGTCCACGCGGTCGCGTGCGGCGAGAGCTACAGCGTCGCCGACGCGGTCGGCGTCGAGCGGATCGGGGGGACCGGCGACGACCTCGCCGTCCGCCGACTGAACGACCCGCCGGCGTGGACGGCCGACGCCACGCTGTACGAGGTCTACGTCCGCGGCTACGCAGCCGACGACGAGGACGCCGAGACGACGTTCGAGGCGTTGGAGCGCCGGCTCGACTACCTCGACGACCTCGGCGTCGACTGCCTGTGGCTCACGCCCGTGCTACAGCACGACGGCGAGCCCCACGGCTACAACATCACGGACTTCTTCTCGATCGCCGACGACCTCGGCGACCGTGACGACTACGAGTCGTTCGTCGACGCCGCCCACGATCGCGGGATGACCGTCCTGTTCGACCTCGTGTTGAACCACTCCGCACGCGAGCACCCGCACTTCCGGTCGGCGTACCGAAACCCCGAGTCGCCGTACTACGACTGGTACGAGTGGCAGGAGTCCGGCGAGCCAGGAACGTACTTCGACTGGGAGCTGATCGCCAACTTCGATTTCGCGAACCTGGAGGTCCGCAGACACCTGCTTGACGCGGTCGACGAGTGGGCCGAGGTCGCCGACGGCTTTCGCTGTGACATGGCGTGGGCGGTTCCCGAGTCGTTCTGGCGGGAGCTCCGCGAGCGGGTCAAGCGGACGGATCCCGACTTCCTCCTGCTCGACGAGACGATCCCGTACATCGCCGACTTCCACGAGGGGATGTTCGACGTCCACTTCGACACGACGCTGTATTTCACCCTCCGGCAGATCGGCACGGGCCAGCAGCCGGCCGACGCCGTCCTCGACGCCGTCGAAGGGCGGGCCCGGTCCGGGTTCCCGGACCACGCCGCGTTCATGCTCTACCTCGAGAACCACGACGAGACGCGGTACGTCGTCGACTGCGGCGACGACGCGACGAAGGCCGCCGCGGGCGCGCTGTTCACGCTCCCGGGCGTCCCGATGCTGTACGGCGGTCAGGAACTCGGTCAGCGGGGCACCCGCGACCCGCTCGCGTGGGACCACGCCCGCGAGGGGATCCGCGACCACTACGACGACCTGATCGCGCTGCGTGACGCCCACCCGGCGCTCGGTCCAGCGGGCGACATCGAGCGCGTCCCGTACGAGACCGACGCGCCCGAGGACGTCGTCGCCTTCGCCCGAGAGGGGGCGGACGGACGCTATCTCGTCCTGCTCAACTTCGGCGCGGAGCCCGCCGTCGTCGGGGTCGACGAGGCGGTCGACGCGACCGACCTCGTCTCCGGCGAGTCGCGGGCGGCCGAGAACGGGCTGACGGTCCGGGACGTCGCGGTGTTCGAGGCGGCCGGCTGAACCGTCGGCGGCGACGATCACGACGCGGATCGAGCCCGAGCCCGACCCAACACCCGACCCGGTTCGCCGCTCCGACCCGGTTCGCCGCTCCGACCCGGTTCACCGCTCCGGCCCTCCATCCGAACGGCCGACTCCGACGTCGAAACGGGAGTCAGTCGTGTGGATGAACTCGCCTGATCGCCGTTTCGACGTCGTCCTCGTCGCCGAGTATCGTGATCCGATCGCCCGCTTCGAGAACCGTGTCGCCGTGGGGAACGAACGTCTCGTCGGCGCGGCCGACGACCGCGATCAACACGCCCTGCGGGATCTTCGAGCCGAGCTGTTGGACGGTCTTCCCGGCGAACGTCTCGGAGGTGATCTCCACCTCCTGTGCGTCGTGGCGGTCCCCGAGCTGATTCATCCAGTGGGCGAGCGTCGGGCGCTCGATCTCGTTGTCAAGCGACCATGCCATCGCGGAGGAGACGTCGATCGCGCGGACGTCGAGCGCGTCGAACGCGGCCACGTTATCGGGGTCGTTTACGCGAGCGATGACCGTCTCGACCCCGAACTTGTTCTTCGCGAGCTGTGAGATCAGGAGGTTCGTGTCATCGACGGCGGTCCCCGCGACGACGAGCTTCGTCCGTTCCGCCCCGTGTTTCTCCAACGTTCTCGTGTCGGTCCCGTCACCGAGCTCCGCACGGAACCCGTCGGAGCGGAGCTCCTCGACCGTCTCTGAGTCCCGATCGAGAACGACCACGTTCTCGCCCCGCTTCTCCAGTCGTGTGGCGAGCGTCCGGCCGACCCGGCCCCCGCCGATGATCATCGTTTGCATGGGTTGAACGTCGAAGAACTCCGCGATCTGCCGTGCCAGTCCCGCCTGAAGGATCACCGTCACGAAGATGACGAGGAACACCGCGCCGACGAGCGTCTGTGCCTCGGCGGTCGCCCCGGTTCGTTGTAAATCGATCGCGAACAGCGTGGCGATCGACGCCGGGATGATCCCGCGTGGGCCCACGAGACTCAGGAAGTACCGTTCGTTGCGGGTGAACACCGGCTCGCGGGCGGAGAGGAACATCACCAACGGCCGGACGACGAGCGTCACGACGATGACGACGCCGATCCCGCCGACCCCCAAGCCGACCAAGGCATCGAAATCGATGAGCGCCGCCAGCGAGATGAACACGAACGAGAGCGCGACGAGCGTGAGGTCGCGGCCGAACTTCTCGACCTCCTCGCGGTGCGGTAGGTCCACGTTGCCGAGCGTCACGCCCGCGGCGGCGGCCGCGGCCACCCCCGTCTCCGGCGCGACCGACTCCGCCAGCCCGTACGAGACGAACGCGCCGCCGAGCGTGACGAGTCGGACCGTGCGCTCCGCGTTCGACCCGGGCGCGTCCAGCCGAACGAGGACCACGTAGACGACGGTGGCGACGACCATTCCGACGCCGACGCCGGCGACGAGACGGGAGAGAAACCCGGTCACCACCGCACCGGTTCCGTCGGAGCCCACGACGAGCGTCTCGAACACGACGATCGCGAGGATCGCGGCCGTGACGTCGTTGATGATGCCTTCCGCCTCCAGCGTCGAGGCGACGTGCTCGCGGACGTCGATCACTTGGAGGATCGGCGTGATCACCGTGGGGCCGGTCGCGATCAGGAGCGCCCCTATCAGGAGCGCGAGCCCCCAGTCGTCGGTGATGAAGAACCGCACCGCAAGCGCCGTACCGAAGAACATGACGGCGGCTCCGACCGTCACCACTCGAAGGATCGAGTTCGGCGCCTCGGCCAGCCGTTCGCGTCTGAGTCCGAACCCGCCGTCGAAGACGATGATCGCCACCGACAGCCCCACGACCGTCGCCAGCCCCTGACCGAAGGTGTCCACGTCGATGTAGCCCAACCCTTCGGGGCCGATCAGGACGCCGACGAGGATCAGAAACAGGACGCTCGGGACGCGGAGCCGCGAGGAGACGATCTGGAGCGCGATTCCGATACCGAGGATGGCCGCGATGATCGGAAGTGTAGCGCTCACCACGGTCACACTCGGAGGGAGAGAGGCATAAACGATCCTCAAGACCCGTTAGGGCGGCACGCGACGTTCGCCGGTCGCACGGGCGAGAGTGATAAGGCCGTGTCCGTGTGATACGTCTGTATGTCGCTTCTGGGACGGTACCTGGCGTGGTTCAACGAGCGCGGAACCGCGATGCAGTTCCTCTCCACGGCCGGGGTCTTGGGCGTGTTGTTCGCGCTGGGCGTGTATACCGCCGGGATCGCACCGGGGGTGCTGCTCGTGGTCGTGCTGATAGACCACTGGTATCGAGGCTGATCCGGCGCCGATACCCGAACGGAGCGACGCCGGACGGAGCGACGCCGGACGCCCGCGACGTCCCGCGACGACGTCCTCGGAACCGGGGAGGCCGCGTTCCGTCCGGATCCACTCCGTAGACGCGTTCCGTCCGGATCCACTCCGTAGACGCGTTCCGTCCGGATCCACTCCGTAGACGCGTTGCTCCCGCGGAGCGTCGGCCCGAAAAACGAGTCGGCAGCGGCCGCGCGTTCGGTCCGGTTCAGTCGTCGGCCGGGGCGGCACCGCCGCGGTTGGCCGATCCGAGGCCGGGAGCCATGTTCGCGACCGTGGTTTCGTTGTTGACGACCCAGTTCAACAGCAGGAACGCGAAGATGTACTTCGCGACGATGTCGAGCCCGCTGTAGGCCCACGAAGTGGTGGCGACGCCGATCAGCGCGAACCCTTCAGCGCCGAGCGCCCAGAAGATCGGGTAGCCGAGCCACATCACCACGGTGAGGATCTTCAGCGTGTTGAAGATGTCCGCGGTGCCGGCGATCTCGGCGTCCTTGGGCCACTCGACGAGCAGGATGTACAGCACGACGAGGAAGAACGCACAGCTGATGACGTACCAGAACCACCGGAGCATGTAGGAGGACGTCGTCAGCGCGGCCGCGAGGCCGGTCACACACATCGCGATGTCGGTGACGATGATCGTGAGCAGCTTCGTCGTGTTCGTGCCCGCGAGCAGTCCCAACGCGAGCAGGATCATGGGCGTCGACAGCGCCCACGTGAGGTACCGACCCCACATCGTCAGGACCTCCTCGCCGGCCAGCGCGTGCCCCGGCGGCATCTCGAGGAAGCTTATCGTCAGCCCCGACGCCAGCCCGGTGTAACTCGAGATCGAGACGAGCGGCACCATAAGCGTCGCGACGAATATCAGCTGTGCCCGTGGGTCCTCCACGTTCCGTCCCATGTAGACGAACAGGAGGATCGAGAGCCCGGCGAGGGCGATGTTCGACCAGAAGGACAGGTTCAACAACGCGTCCTCCTGGATACGCTGGTACACCTCCGGCTGTGTGACCTCCTGTAACAGTATCGACTGTGCGAGTACCGGCGCGTCCGCAGCGAGCGCTTCTATCATGTCTCGGGATCACGTACACCGTGGCGAGGCTAAAGGACACGACCTAACCAGTAAGGTGCCCGCGGCCGGCGGGTGTCGAGACTGGAGCGGACGGCGGGTCGAAGCTCGAACGGCCGGCGGGTCGAGACTGAAGCGGCCGGCGGGTCGAGACTAGAGCGACCGGCGGCGTTGGCCGACCGATAGCTTATGTGACGCAAGACCAACCAGTACGTATGGGGAGTACCCACACCCTTCTCGTGCATCCCCGGGAAGACGCCGAGCGGATCGAGGCCGCACTCGAGACGGCCGACCGCTCGGTCACCGCGGTCGAGGCCGCGACCGAGGCGCTGGCGAGGCTCGGCCGCGAGGAGTACGACTGCGTCGTCTGCGAACACGACCTTCCCGGAGACGACGGGCTCGCGCTCCTGTCCGCGGTGAACGACTTAGAGCTGGACGTTCCGGTGCTCGTGTTCACCGGGACGGACGACGAGGAGGTCGCGAGCGCGGCCCTCGGCCGTGGGGCCGAGCGAGTCCTCCGCAAGGACGGGTCGGGGTGTCTCGACGAACTCGCCGAGGCGGTCGACGCGGCGACGCGACGCGATCGGCCGCCGGCCGCGGGACGGGACGTTTCGGGGCGTGAACCCGGCGTCGAGGCGATCGCACACGCCGTCTCGGAAGCGCCGATCGGGATCAGCCTGAGCGACCCGTCGCTTCCGGACTATCCGTTGGTGTTCGTCAACCGGGCGTGGACCGAGCTGACCGGGTACGACGAGTCCCAGCTGCTGGGGCGTAACCCTCGACTACTGCAGGGTTCCGGGACCGACCCCGACACGGTCGACCGGATCTCCGAGGCGATCGCGAACGAGGAGCCGGTGACCGTCGAGGTCCGAAACTACCGACGGGACGGGACGCCCTTCTGGAACGAGCTCTCGATCGCGCCGATCCACGACGACGAGGGCGACCTCGTTCACTACGTTGGGTTCCAAAACGACGTCACGGAGCGCAAGCGTGCGGCAGCCCTCGCCGACGAGCGCGCCGAACGGATCGCCGAGGAGCGGCGGGCGCTGGACAGGCTCCTCGGGCGCGTGAACGGACTGCTTCGGGAGATCACGCGGATACTCGTCGAGGCGTCCGACCGGGAGACCCTGGCCCGGTGCGTCTGTCGGGAGATCGCGTCGGACCCGGACTACGCCGGCGCGTGGATCGGAACCCTCGGTCCCGCGCGACGGCGTATCGAAGTGACCGCCGCGGGGGGATCGGCTCCGGAGCCCGGAGTCGAACGTTCGCTCGAGGACACGCCGCGGGCGGTTCGCCAGGCGGTCGACGGCGGAGACCTCCGAGAGCAGCCCGCGGACGGGTCAGCGGTCGGGCCGTTCTCCCCGGATGCCGTCGGGGCCGCCCGGCTCGTCGTCGTTTCGCTGCGGCACGGTCGCTCCCGGCACGGCCTGCTCGGGGTGTACGTCACCGGCGAGACCGACTTCGATGGTCGGGAACGGACCGTCCTCGACTCGGTGGGTCGGATGATCGCGAACGGGATCCACGTGGTCGAGACCGCTCGGATCCTGACCACCGACCGCGTCGTCGAGCTGTGCGTCGTCATGCGCGACGGGAACGACCCGCTGTCGCGGATCGCCGGCGCCCTCGACGCGACCGTCGACTACCGTGGGATCACGCGTCGCGACGGGGAGTACGTCCTCCACCTGTGTACCGAGGACGGGGGGCGGGACCTCTCCGCGGTCGAGTCGCTCGCGATGGTCTCGGCGGTGTACCCGCTGGCCGACGGTAAGGGACCACGCTCGTTCGCAGTGGAGACCGCGGACGAGGCGCCGTTCCCAGGGGTGAGCGAACACGGTGCAGTCGTCGCGAGCGCGACCGCCGAGCCGGGTCGGACGCGGCTGACGATCGAGGCCCCGCCGGAAGGCGACGTCGGTCGGGTTCTGGACGCGTTGCGCTCCCGGTTCGGGTCGGTCAAACTGCGGTCGCGCATCGAACGCGACCGGGGCGACAGAAACCTCTCGGAGCTGATCGGCGAGGTCGACGAGGGGCTCACCGAGCGCCAGCGGACCGCACTGGAGATCGCAACGAGGAACGGGTACTTCGACTGGCCACGCCCCGTCGACGGCTCGGAGCTGGCGGAGACGATGGGCATCACGAGACAGACGTTCCACCAGCACCTCAGGGCCGCACAGCGGGAGTTATCCAACGCGTACATCGACCCCTGACGCGGCCGGTTCGATCGCTTCCGCCGAGCCGTCGGCCCGGTCCGAACCGGTTAACCACGTCCGTCTCTCCGGTACGGATGTGACGACGCCCGATACCCTCGAGATCGACATGGACGTCCGGGACGTCGACGCCGTCGCCGACCGGCGCGACGAGGTCGTCGCCGCCGTCCGCGACCACGCCGCGACGATCGCCTACCAGCTCGCCCTGCTACAGGGGGGCGACTACGGCCGGCGGGAGCTGTCGACGTCCGGCGGGGACTGGACCGTCAAACACGAGGCGGGCGAGCTGGAGTTCCTGTTGTTCTCGCCCAAGAGCGGCCCGGACACGTACGTCGTCTCCACGAAACAGCCGCCGGAGCCGGCGGCGCTCGCGACCGCCCTCGCCGACTACCCGAACCTCGTCGCGGCGTGGAACGCGTACGTCGACTCGCTGGGGGGCGTCCTCGACGACGTCGACGTGGAGTTCCCGGAGCCGGCGTCGACGGGCGACCTCGTCGCGGAGCGCGACCGCGTGCTCTCGGCGGTCCGCGAGACGTGTGCGGTCATCGCCGGCGAGATCCACCGCTACGAGGGAGACGACTACGGCACGTTCACGGCCCGCGTCGACGGCGCGCGGTGGGAGCTGAAGTGGGACGAGGGCGCGGTGTCGTACCTCCGCGTCGGCGGCTCCGGCGGGGTGTACCTCCTCTCGCAGTACGAACCGCCGTCGGCCGCCGACGTGCGCGAGCTCGTCGAGCCGTTCCGCGGCTTCGTCGACGCGTACAACGAGTTCGTCGACGACCTCGAGAGCGACCTCGAACGCGTCGAGTTGGGGTAGGCCGCGGCGGGATCCTTATAAACGACCGCGCTCACTCCGCGAATTCCTTATAAAAGCCGCACCGGCGGTACCGACGGTGTCGGCGTCGACGGTACCGACAGCGTCCGCCCCGGCGGTATCGGCAGCGTTGACCTCGGCGGTATCGGCAGCATTGGTGGGACCGGAGCGACCACGGGACCGCCCCGCGGTCGCTCCCGGGTTTATAAGCGGCGGCGGTCAGTCCCAGAACGACTGCGTCCGCGCGTACTCGCGCTCCTGTCTGAGGACGTCGCGGTAGAACTCGTCCTCGTCCTCGCGCAGCCTGTTGATGATCCGGGCGGCGTTGTGCGGGCCGACGCCGCGGGCGGCCATCGCGATCACGGCCTGCTTCCCGTGGCTCTGGACGAGCCCCGCCGCGCGATACGCCCGGCGGGTCAGCCGCTCCTGCTCGTCGTCCTTGTCGTCGGCGCGGACGGCGGCGACGCTCTCCTCGTCCCACGGATTGAGCGCGGCGACGCGGGTCGATCCACAGTCGGGGCACTCGGGCTGATCGCGGACCCGACGCACCGTCGTCGTCCGCCTCCAGTCGGTACAGTGGAGACAACAGAGGATCACCCGATCGTTGCGGATCCGCTCGCGGACGGCGTTTATCACGTCGGCGTCGGCGTTCTCCGGCACGAGGAACTCCGTGCCGACCGACCGCCCGGCCGTCCCGAGCGGCGTCCGTTCGCGGGCGGTCGCCACCTCGATCGCGCCCGACTGGATCGCCTCGAGGACCGCCGCGGTCGCGTCGACCGCGAGGTCCGCGTGGAACACCTCGCGGAGCGCCTCCTCGTGGACGGGCGTGTCCTCCAGCGCGGCGAGGAGCCGGTCGCCACCGAACCGGCCGCGACCCTCGCGGTAGCGTTTCACCGTCCCGAACTTCGCGGCGACCTGCGCGAGGGTGAACTTCAGGGCGTCGGCGTTCCGCAGGGCCAACTCGAGGTACGCCGCGAGGTGGTCGGGGTCGGTCGTCTCGAGGACCTCGATGACGGTCCCCGGACCGACGCCCGCGGGCACCTCGAGCGTGATCCGGTACGGGTCGACGTCCATCCCGACCGACGAGCCGGTCCGCTGGCCGACGAGCGCCGCGAGCAGCCGCGCGAGCGTCTCGTTGACCGCGTGGCCGAACGCCGCGTTGACGGCGATCGTCCGCGCTTGCCCCTCGATCACGACCCGTCGGTCCGTCGGCGTCGGGTGCCCGGCCTCGACGTGGTCGACGACCGACCCCAGCGCCACCGCGACCGTCCGTTCGTCGGCGGGGTAGCGGTCGGCGAGGTCGTCCGCGACCGCCTCGGGCGTGGACCCGGCCGCGAGCGCGTCGGCGGCCGCCCCGCGCAGCCGACCGACCTCCTCGGCGACCGGTTTCGGCACGGGGATCTCCCGGCCGACCCACGAGGGGACCTCGCCGGTCGGGTCGGCGATCGGCGTCACGCTCACGCGCTCCTCCTCCTCGTCGATCTCCGTGATCCGCCACAGCTCGCCGCGCTGGACGAACGTCTCGCCCGGGCCGGCGAAGTTCAGCACGAACCGCTCATCGAGCGTGCCGATCCCGCGCCGCGAGGAGAGGTCGTACACCTCGTAGGTCGACTCGTCGGGGATCATCGAGAGGTTCGCGTAGAAGTACTGCCAGGTTCCGCCCGACTTCGAGAGCGTGTCCGACCCCTCGTCGAGCCACAGCAGGTGGTTGCCGTCGAGCTCCCGGACGACCTCCTGGAACGCCGGCTCCGAGAGGTCCCGGAACGGGTAGGCGCTCGTCACCGTCTCGTACACCGCCCGGGCGTGGACGTCCCCCTCGTCCATCACGACGCCGACGACCTGGTTCGCGACGGTGTCGAGGCTGCCGTGGTGGATCGCCGCCGGCTCGACGAGCCCCTCGCCGGCGCGGCGGGCGATCGCCATCGCCTCCAGCGTGTCGTCGCCCCCCTGCGTCACGACGGTCGCGCGCGAGACGCGGTCGTGGCGGTGGCCGGCCCGTCCCACCCGCTGGAGCAGGCGGGCGACCTCGCGGGGGCTGCCGTACTGGACGACGTGGTCGACGCGGCCCACGTCGATGCCGAGCTCCATCGACGACGTACAGACGAGCCCGTCTATCGCGCCCGACTTGAACCGGTCCTCGACGTCGACTCGGACGTCCGAGGAGAGCGAGCCGTGGTGGACCTCGATCGTCACCGGCCCCTCGCCGCGATCGCCGGCGTCGTCACCGGTGAGGTCGCGCTCGCGCTCCGCTAACGCCTTAAACCGGGATCCGAGCGCCTCCGCCGTCTGTCGGGTGTTGACGAAGACCAGTGTCGACTCGTGCTCGCTGACGATCCGTCGGATCGTCCGCACGTGGCTCGCGGTCGTCTCGTCGACCGCGAGCTC
>LFFM01000261.1_pt1 | contig 35461 bp, 34 predicted proteins | sample 643131 | NCBI WGS metagenome assembly LFFM01 (sample SAMN03777445, study PRJNA286221) | soda lake metagenome | biome: soda lake; feature: Kulunda steppe; material: water; isolation source: sample Tc-Br brine of Tanatar trona crystallizer | place: Russia: Kulunda steppe | collected 2011-07
CGGTCACGATGCCGTTGAGTAAAAACACGAGAATTACCGCTGGACCGGTGATTTCGGCGGCCAATCCGGTCAACACGAACACGCCGGCCCCGATCATCGCCCCCATGCCGATCATCGTGGCATCCAGTAGCCCCAATTCCGCCTCCGGCTCTCTGGTACCTTGCTCACTCATCGGTTTGCATGCTCTCCGGGCTGAAGCGGAAACGTACACGATGCTCCACTGTGATTGTTTGGTAGTTCCTTACACGGCAAAAAACCATGCTGTAGTAACAAAATTCGGCCTGTGCAGTCGGTGCAGGTGGCTACCCCCGGAACAATCGGCGAACTTCGTCTACAACATCGGCCTCCGTTGCAACGACGTACTCACGACCGGCTTCGACAACGGTGTTGCCGCCGGCGATCGTTTCCCCATCGGATCCGGAGACGACGAGACTCCCCCGCGGCAGCGCAACCTCCGTCAGCGACCGGCCTGCGACTGGGGCTCCCTCGGCTGCCTCTATCACCAGAATCTCAAGGGTACCGACCATGTCCTCCAGTGCCCGCACACCGGCGTCAATCGCGTTAACAGCAGCCCGAGCCCCGGCTTGCTCCGGGAAGATTGTCGCATCAACGAGATCCTCATAGTCGTCAGCGTCGTTCTCCCCGAGTCGTCGCATTACCGTATGGATGGGGCTCCCATACCGTTCGGCGATGAGACAGGCTGCAATGTTCGTTCCCGAGTTCGCGGTCAGGGCCGCGAACACGTCGGCTTTCTGGAGTCCGGTTTGTTTGAGAACCGATGGGGTGGTCGCATCACCGGTGATGACCGTCGCCACATACTCGTCGGCGATTTCATCGGCGCGGGCGGGGTCGCGCTCAACAACCGTGACGTCGTGGCCACGATCATCGAGTGTTTGTGCGGCCCGTAGGCCAACTCGACCGCCTCCGACGATCACGACTCGGAGGTCCTGTCCACGCATATATATACCTATCATCGAATGGTAATGAACTTACGGGCTGAACGTCCGGTCCGATTAAACTACGGAGAGTTCGCAAATAAACGAACTGGACGCGTTAGTAGTGGTCGCGCTCCACTCGCCGATCGTACAGCCGGGCGAGCAACGCCGTGAGTGGACCCGGGAGGGTCGAACGCTCCGTCTCGGCCTCGTCTCCCAGGTCGGCTCCGCCGATCTCGATCCCGTCGACGGTCGCTATCGGGCGGATCTCCCACGTGGAGTTGGTGAGGAACGCCTCGTCGGCCGATCGCACGTCGTCGGGGGTGTACGTTCCCTCCTCGACGGGGATCCCCTCGGTTTCCGCGAGGTCGATCACGGTCCGACGGGTGATTCCCGGGAGGATCGGCCCGTCCAGCGACGGGGTCTTCAGCACCCCGCGGTCGACGAAAAAGAGGTTCGACGTCGCCCCCTCCGCTACGTTTCCATCCGGGTCGAGCATCAGCGCCTCATCGGCGTCCGTCACGCGAAGTTCGAGCCGCGCGAGGATCCCGTTGAGGTAGTTGTGGGTCTTCGCGCTCGCAGGCAGCGCCCGCGAGGAGGGCTTTCGCGTCCGCGTCGTCTGGATCGCGGCGGGTCCGTCGAAGACCGGCTCGGCGTCGACCCCACCCGACGGAAGCGGCTTCACGATCACCACGACGGTCGGATCCACGTCCGGGTGCGGGTCGAGCGTCCCCGGCTGGCTGCCGCGGGTGACGGAGAGTTTGACGTACGCGTCCGTAAGGTCGTTCGCGGCGAGCGTCTCGTCGATCCGGCGTTTCAGCTCCCGGTCGGCGATCCCGTGATCGAGCGCGAGCGTCTCGGAGGTGTCCGCGAGCCGCGCGGCGTGTGTCTCCCAGCGGAACACGTCGCCGCCGTACGCGCGCATCGTCTCGAACGCGGCGTCGCCGTACGCGAACCCCCGGTCCTCAACCGACACGGTCGCCGCCGAGGCGGGCACCAGCTCGCCGTCGACGTGATACTGCGGCTCGCCGCCCGCGACCCCGCGTCCGCCGTCACCCATGGCGCTCACACAGCTCGACGAAGTTCCGAACCATTCGCTTGCCGACCGGCGTGAGGATGCTCTCGGGGTGGAACTGCACGCCGACGTGGGGCAGCTTGCGGTGGCGGACGCCCATCACGACCTCGCGCTCGTCCTCCGTGCGGGCCGTCTCCACGAGGTCGGCGGGCAGGTCGTCGCGCTCGACGCACAGCGAGTGGTACCGGCCGACCTCGATCCGGTCCGGTAGCCCGTCGAACACGCCCTCGCCGTCGTGGCTGATCGTCGACGGCTTGCCGTGGACGACGTCGGGCGCGTGACCGACATGCGACCCGCGGTTGGCACACATCGCCTGATGGCCGAGACAGACGCCGAACACGGGACGCTTGAGGTCGAACGCGTCGATTGAGACGCCCGCCTCCTGCGGCGTGCCCGGCCCCGGCGAGACGACGACGCCGTCCGGGTCGATCCGCCTGACGTCGGCGACATCGACCGCGTCGTTCCGGCGGACCGTCACCGCACCGGCGACCTCCCCGACGTACTGCACGAGGTTGTATGCGAACGAGTCGTAGTTGTCGACGACGAGGATCCCGGCGTCCGACTCGCCCGCACCGGGCTCCCAGCCGGGGTCGGTTCCAGTCATCCGCCCGTCAGTCGACGCTCGCTCGTCAGTCATCGTCCGCCACCTCCCCGACGGTCATGTCGCCGGTCTCCAGCGCGTCGTCGATAGCGGTTATCAGCGCGCGCCCCTTCGCGAGCGTCTCGTCGTACTCGGCGTCCGGCTCGGAGTCGTGGACGATTCCCGCGCCGACCCGCAGGTGGTACTCGTCGGCCCGTCGAACGAGCGTTCGGATGACGATGTTCAGCGTCGCACGGCCGTCGAAGCCGACCGCGAGCATCGACCCCGTGTACGGTCCACGACGGGTCTCCTCTAGCTCGTCGATTATCTCCATCGTGCGGGGCTTGGGCGCGCCCGTGATCGTGCCGCCGGGGAAGCAGGCGGCGATCGCGTCCGAGAGGCTCACGTCCGGTCGGGCCTCCCCCTCGACGACGCTCACGAGGTGCATCACCTCCGAGTAGCGGTCGACTCGGCGGTACTCGGGGACGTCGACGGTACCGAATCGCGACACCTTCCCCAGGTCGTTGCGCTCCAGATCGACGAGCATGGCGTGTTCGGCCCGCTCCTTCTCGTCGCCGGTCAGCTCCGCCTCCAGCGCCGCGTCCGTCGCCTGGGTGTCCCCCCGCGGCCGGGTGCCGGCGATCGGCTCGGTGACGAGCCGCGCGCCACGGTCGGGCTCCGCAGTCGGGACCCGCTCCAGGAGGAGTTCGGGGCTCGCGCTCACCAGGTCCGCCCCCCGCCCGTCGAGGCCGAACTCGACGAGCCCGGAGTACGGGGCGGGATTCACGTGCCGGAGCGCGTCGTACGCCTCGACCGGGTGGACCGCGGCGGGCGCCGCCAGCCGCTGGGAGACGTTTGCCTGGAACGTGTCGCCGTCGCGGACGTACGCCTTCACCCGCCGGACCGCGTCGGCGTACGCCTCCCGACCCACGTCGCTCTCGAACGTCGCCTCCGACCCGGAGACGGGAGCGGGAGCGACGCCCGGGTCTCCGTTCTCGATCCGGTCGCGGAGCGCCCGCGCGCGGTCGAGCGCCGCGTCGTACGCGTCGTCGAGCGAGCGATCGCTCTCCGCGCCGGGCACCTCGGGGCAGACGGTGACGTGCAGGAGCACGTCCTCGTCGGGGTCGGGCGGGCACTCCCAGGCGGCGACGCGGTCGAAGACGCCGACCTGGAGCCGGGGAAGCCCCCGGTCGTCGGCCGCACCGGGACCGTCCGGCGGTCCCGGCGGAAACGACTCCAGCTCCCGGGCGGCGTCGTACGAGAGCCAGCCGAACGCGCCGCAGGGGTACGGCACCGCACAGTCGCCCCGGACGAGTCGCTCGGCGTCGAGCACGCCGTCGAGCGCGGAGAGGGTCGGGGTGGCCCTGCGGTAGTCGCCGGTCGGGCTGTCGCCGGTGGATCGGTCCCGGTCGGCGACGACGGCGTCGCTCGACACCCGCAGTCGCTCGATCGGGTCGACGCCGAAGTAGCCCCAGCCGGGCTGGCCGCCGGTGGTCTCGTACAGGAAGCCGCCCGGGCCGTCGCGGGCGCAACGGTAGGCGTCGAACGGGTCCGCCACGCGGAGCCGCGTCTCAACCGGAACCCGGGCGCCCGCGGGAGCGCCCGCGGCCACCTCGTGGAACCGGTCCCGATCGGTGTGGACGAACTCGGTCATGACGATCTGTTCGCCCCGGCGCGTGAAACGGTTGCGGTCGGTACGATCCTCGCCGCCGGGCGGGGCGTGTCGTCGAGTCGGTCGTCCATTCGGCGACTCAGAACTCCCTGGCCCGCTCGATCCACGTGTTCGCGCGACCCTCGCCGACGCTGGCCTGCTCGGCAACCGTCTCGGGGTCCGCCGCCGCCAGCTGGTCGACCGTCGAGATGCCCGCCGCTGCGAGCCGCTCGCCGTACGCGGGCCCGATCCCCTTTATCAGTTCGACGGGGTCGCCGTCGTCGGGGGCGGTCCCGGCGTCGACGTCGTCCGCGTCATCAGGGTCGGTCGCAGCCTCGTCGCCCGCGTCGTCGACGTCGTCGACGCCGGTTGCGTCCTCGCCCGGATCGGCCGCCTGGGTAGCCTCGGCGTCGACGTCGGCGTCAGCCGCGACGGGCTCCTCGTCGGTGTCGGTCGTCGACGCCGCGTCGGCGTCGCCCGCGGGGCGATCGGGTTCCTGTTCGACTGTTACCGAGGCGTCGCGTTCCGCGCGGCTGTCGGCGTCGCCGCTGCCGAAACCGAGCGCCTCCTTGATCTTCTGCAATAACGCCATTACGGGAAAGTACGGCCGGCGAGTATTTAAAAGCCGGCGACGGAGGCGGCGGCGACGACCCGCGACCCCGCCGTCCGTGGCCTCGCGATACCGCCGGTCACCCGTCCGTAGCCTCGCGATACCGCCGGTCACCCGTCGGCGTGCCGGTCGGGAGGCCGACCGCTTATACGCGTGCCACGCCTCGCTCCGATAGCATATGCGTCGTCGTCGTCTCCTCGCTGTCGTCACAGCCGGATCGGCCGCGACCGTCGGCTGTACGGACCCGGTGTCGGACGACGGCCTGGACGCGGAGCCGCCGGCTCGCGTCGTCGAGAGCCGCCTCGTCAGGGACCGAGTGGGAACCGACGAGGAGACGGTGGCGGTCGAGGGGGTCGTCGAGCGAACGACCGACGAGGAGATCACGTATCTGGAGGTGCGCGTGACGTTCTACTCGGCCGACGACGAGCGGCTCGACACCACCGTCTCACACCTCGAGGACGTCACCGAGGGGGATCGCTGGGAGTTCGTCGTCGAGTACGCCCGCGTCGGCGACGCCGCGGCGCGCGTCGCCGACCACGACGCCGAGGTCGTCAGGAATCCATAGCATGGCCCCGAACGCGCGCCCGAACCACTGGTCACCGACCCGCGCGAGGCTCCCACCGTGACCGATCCGTCTTCGTCCGACGACGCGATCCCGTCAGACGGTGACTCCACGTCCGGCCGCGACTCCACAGCCGACGGCGGCCCCCCAAGCGACGGCGACTCGCCGGCGGAACGCGGTCGAGGGCCCGTCGCCGACGCGGAGCGGTCCGACGAGACGATGGCCGAACAGGGCGGGATCACCTTCGGCGGCGAGATCATCAAGAAGGCGTTCGGCTTCCTGGTCGTCGCGCTGATCACGCGACTGGTGAGCCCGGGCGTGTACGGGCTGTTCGTGCTCGCGACCTCCGTGTTACACCTGATGCAGGTGTTCGCGAGCGCGGGACTCCACCGCGCCATCGACTACTTCGTCCCGCAGTACCTCGCCAACGACGAGCCGGGACGGGCCCGAGGAGTCACCCTTCAGGTGTTCGGCCTCCTCCTCCTGACCTCGACGGCGACGGGGGCGGCGATGTACCTCGGCGCCGACGCGCTGGCGACGCTGTTCGACGAGCCCGCCCTCGCGACCGCGCTCCGGTTCCTCGCGGTCGCGCTCCCGCTTCTGGCGGTGTTCAACGGGCTGCTCGCGAGCTACAACGGCATAAAGCGGCTCAAATACCGGGTGTACGTCCGCGACGTCACCCGCCCGACGATCCGTCTGCTGGCGACCGCGACGCTGCTCGTCGCGGGGTACGGACTGCTCGGCGTCGTCGGCGGCTACGTGATCGGGCTGGCCGTCTCGATCGGGCTCGGCGCCGTCCTGCTGGTCCGTCACGACGCCCTCCGGGGCGCGAGGGTGGCGTTCACCTCCCTGCGGGAGATCCTCTGGTACGGGGTGCCGCTCGCGCTCGCGGGCGTGATCTACGTCGTGATGGGACAGGTCGACTACTTCGTCGTCGGCTACTTTCTCGCGTCCGAGGACGTCGGTATCTACCGGGTCGGGTACATGCTCGCGGCGAACCTGCTCGTCTTCTTCTCGTCGCTCGCGCCCGTGTTCAAGCCGCTGATCGCCGAGGAGCGTCGCGACGGCGACGCCGTCGAGACGCGCTACCGGACCGCCACCCGCTGGGTGCTCGGCCTCTCGCTGCCGTTCGCGGCGATCCTCGTATTGGGCGCGGAGGTGTACCTCTCGATCGTGTTCACGCCGCAGTACGCGGTCGCGAGCGGGGTCGTCTTAGCGCTCGTCGTCGGCTACCTGATAAGCATCGCCGCCGGCGGCCCGGACGGCGCGCTGCTACAGGGGCTCGGCTACTCCCGACTCGTCTTCGTCAACTCCGGGATCCTGCTCGTCGCGAACGTCGTGTTCAGCGTGCTGTTGGTGCCCAGATACGGGATCCTCGGCGCGGGGCTCGGCACGATGCTCGCGCTGTCGCTGTCGGGGGTCGCGGCGCTGTCGGAGGTGTACTACTACCGCCGGATCCATCCGTTCTCCCCGGCGCTCGGTCGGGTGATCGCGGCGTGGCTCCCCGCGCTCGGCGCCGGCTGGCTCGTCGTGACCGTCGTCCCCGACCGGTTCGCCGTCGCCGTCGTGCTGCCCGTCGTCGTCCTCGCGACGTACGTGGCGGCGGGACGGGCGGTCAGCGCCGTCACGCCCGCGGACGTCCGGATCGCGGAGGCGGTCGCGCCGGCGCCGGTCGTCGCCCGGCTGCGGCGAGCGACGGACGACGAGGAGTAGCGACGGGAGCCGAACCGATCGGTGCGACGCGTCGACGGGACGGCCGGAGCGGCGACGGGACGGCCGGAGCGGCGACGGGACGACGCGACCCCCGCGGGGCCCGGTCGCGGACGGAAACCGCAGGTGGTATGTCGCTCAACGCGCTTCGTCAGGGCAGGATGACTCGGGTGAGCGTCATCGGCTGTGGAAACATGGGCGGTGCTCTGATTCGCGGACTCGCACGGACCGATCGACACCGGGTGACGGCGATCGACCTCGACCCGGAGGCGCTGGCGGCGGTCGCGGACGTCGCGACGGAGACGACCGACGACGTCGCGGCGGCGCGCGACTCGGCCGTCGTCGTGCTCGCGGTGAAGCCGGCGGCGGCCGAGGCAGTGCTCGCCGAGTTGTCGCTCTCGCCCGACCAGACGCTCGTGACGCTGGCCGCCGGACTTCCGCGCGAGTTCGTCGCCGAGCGGACCGACGCGACGGTCGTGCGGATCATGCCGAACGTAGCTGCGGAGACCGGCGACATGGCCGCGGCGGCGACCGAGGCGGGACTCACCGACGAGGTGCGCGAGCTGCTCGACGACGTCGGGGAGTTCGTCGAGGTCGACGAGGCGCTAATGCACGTCTCGACGGCGGTCAACGGCAGCGGACCCGCGTTCGCCTTTTACCTCATCGAGGCGATGAAGCGCGGCGGCGTCGAGGGCGGGCTCGACCCCGACCAGGCGGAGACGCTGGCGGCCCAGACGTTCAAGGGCGCCGCCGAGACCGTGCTGCGGGACGACCGGAGCGTCGACGAGCTGATCGACGCCGTCTGCTCGCCGAACGGAACCACGATCGAGGGCATGAACGTGCTGTGGGACAGCGACGCCGACGAGGCGGTGGTCGACGCGGTCGCGGCGGCCGAGCGCCGGTCCCGCGAGCTGGCGGAGGAGTTCGGCGATGAGTGAGGGGAGCACCTCCCTCGACGCGGTCGAGGCCGTCGACCCCGAGATCGTCTCCCGGGCGCGAGAACGGGCCGCCGACGCGCAGCGCGTCCTCGTGAAGGCCGGAACCAACTCGCTGACCGACGAGGACTCCCGGCTCGACCGGGTGAAGCTGGACAAGCTCGTCGCGGACATCATGGACCTCCGCGAGCGCGGGAAGGACGTGGTGTTGGTCTCCTCGGGCGCGGTCGGCGCGGGCATCGGCCTGATGAACGGCGGCCGGGAACGGTCGCCGCTCGCGGGGTCGGACCGCGACACCATCGAGGAGTCGCAGGCGCTCTCGACGGTGGGGCAGAGCCACCTGATGCGGCATTACACCCAGAGCTTCGAGCGCTACGATCAGCGGGTCGCACAGATCCTGCTCACGGGGCAGGACCTCGACACCCCCGAGCGGTTCCGCAACTTCCGGAATACGATCGAGACGCTGCTTGAGTGGGACGTGGTGCCGATCATCAACGAGAACGACGCGGTCGCGATCGATGAGCTGCAGATCGGCGACAACGACATGCTGTCGGCGTCGATCGCGATCGGCATCGACGTCGACCTGCTGACGACGCTGACGGACGTCGACGGGGTGTACACCGGCAATCCCAAGCACGACCCCGACGCGGAGCTGATCGAGGCGATCGGCCCCAACGACGGGGCCGTGGACCGGCTCGTCGCCTACGGCACCACCGCCGCCTTCGGGGGGATTCGCACGAAGGTGGAGGGAGCCCGCGACGTGAGCGCCCACGGCATCCCCGCGATCATCGCGGGATCGGCCGAGCCGGACGTGCTGGAGCGGATCGCAACCGGCAAACCGACGGGGACGCTATTCGTCCCAACGAGCGAGGACACCGATGACTAACGACGCCACCCATACGGACGACGAGGAGACCCGGAACGGCCGGACGACGGCGACCGACGGCGGCGTGGCGGCGGCCGCCTCGGCGCGAGACACGGACGCACAGGTGTCGGCCGCGGAGTCCGCAGCGCTGCGGCTCGCGAACGTTGACGAGGAGACGCGGAACGCGGCGCTGCGGTCGATCGCGGCGGCGATCCGCGATCACGAGGCGGCGATCCTCGATGCCAACGCGCGCGATGTCGCGGCGGCCGAGGAGCTGCTCAAGGCGGGCGAGTACACCGCCGCGCTCGTCGACCGCCTGAAGCTCGACGGGACGAAGATCGAATCCATCGCGTCGATGGTCGAGTCGGTCGCCGAGCAGACGGACCCCCTGGGGAAGACGCTCGCGGCCCGCGAACTCGACGAGGCCCTGGAGCTGTACCGAGTGGCGGTCCCGATCGGGGTCGTCGCCACCGTCTTCGAGTCGCGACCGGACGCGCTGGTGCAGATCGCCGCGCTCTCGCTGAAGTCCGGTAACGCCGTCATCCTGAAGGGCGGCAGCGAGGCGAGCAAGTCCAACCGGATCCTCCACGAGATCATCCGGCAGGCGACCGGTGGCGAGGCCGTCGCGTCGGACGCCTCGAACGACGCCGGGAAATCGGCGACCGATCCGACCGACGCCGTCGACGTGGATCCGACCGACGCCGTCGACGTGGATCCGACCGACGCCGTCGACGTGGATCCGACCGACGCCGTCGAGCTGCCGACCGGCTGGGCACAGCTGATCGAGGCCCACGAGGCGGTCGACCGGCTGCTGGAGCTGGACGAGCAGGTCGATCTGGTGATGCCCCGGGGGTCCTCGGAGTTCGTCTCCTATATCCAGGACAACACCCAGATCCCCGTGCTGGGCCACACCGAGGGCGTCTGTCACGTGTACGTCGATCGCGACGCGGACATCTCGATGGCCGCGGACGTCGCGCTCGACGCCAAGGTGCAGTACCCGGCGGTGTGTAACGCGGTGGAGACGTTGCTCGTCGACGAGGCGGTCGCCGACGAGTTCCTGCCGACGGTCGTCGCGCGCTACGAGGACGCGGGCGTCGAGCTGCGCGGCGACGAGCGCACCCGCGAGATCGTCGACGTCGACCCCGCGACCGACGACGACTGGCGCACGGAGTACGGCGACCTGGAGCTGTCGATCGCGGTCGTCGACGACGTGTACGCGGCGATCGAGCATATCAACGCGAACGGCTCGAAACACACCGAGTCGATCCTCACCGAGGACGTCGAGACGGCCGAGACGTTCATGGCGGGCGTCGACGCCGCCAGCGTGTTCCACAACGCCTCGACGCGGTTCGCCGACGGCTACCGGTACGGCCTCGGCGCGGAGGTCGGCATCTCGACCGGCAAGATCCACGCCCGCGGCCCCGTCGGGCTGGCGGGACTGACGACGTACAAGTACTATCTGGAGGGCGACGGACAGCTGGTCGCCACCTACGCGGGCGATGACGCGAAGCCGTTCACGCACCGCGAGTTCGACGGGGAGTGGACGCCCGGCCGACTCTCGAACCGATAGAGGAGAGCGCGGCCGCGACGCCGTCGCCCGTGGCCGGCGGGAGCAGCCGGTCGAACGGTGCTACCCAGCCCACCCCGCCTGAATGTCCTGTGCGACGCGTACCCGCCACGTTTTGAACGCCTCGTCGCACTCGGGGTTCTCGTCGATGTGGTCCATGAAGCCGGCGCCGCCCGACGACAGACCGGCTCCACAGAACGGACACTGATCCGGATCGAGGGTGGGATCGCTGAGCTGCATACGTGCTACTGGTACCCACACAACATAAAAACTCGGAGTGGGCTGTTTTCTGGATATTAGTAACGCGTTCCGAACCTGAATCCGGTATATTCCGAGATATTGATCAGAAAAGTCTCACATTAGGGATCGTTTGCAAATTCACTTATGTATCGTTTCGGGGCGAAGCGCGGCGGAAGCGCGCCGGCCGCGTCGCGTCTCCCGTGATCGTCGGGGAAGTAGTGCAGGCGGGTTCCGGGACGATCGCGAACGATACGCCTTTGCTCGGCGGCGTGCACGTTCGACCGTGACCCGATCCCGAACTCGCGTCGACGCCCACGTGAAGGTGCTCGACGCCGACGTCGCCGCCCGCGCGAAGCGGCGCGACATGGACGCGATCGTGTACGCGCCACACTTCACGCGACTGCCGACGATCCGACGACGGGCCGAACGCTTCTCCGATGACGACCTCACGGTCGTCCCCGCCCGCGAGGTGTTCACCGGCGACTGGGGCAATCGCCGACACCTGCTGGCGCTCGGCCTCTCCGATCCGGTGCCCGACTACATCACGTTCGAGGGGGCAATGGCCGAATTCGACCGACAGGACGCTGCGGTGCTCGTCCCCCACCCGGCGTTCGCGACCGTCTCGCTGACGCGCCCCGAGATCGAGGCGCACGCCGACCGGCTGGACGCGATCGAGACGTACAACACGAAGCTGCTTCCCCACCAGAACGCCCGCGCACAGCGGATCGCCCGGGAGCTGGATCTGCCGGGGTTCGGCTCCTCGTACGCCCACCTTCCAGGCAGCGTCGGCGAGGCGTGGACCGCCTTCGACGACCGCCTCGGGGACGCAGACGCGATCGCCGACGCGTTCCGCGAGGGGCGCCCGCGAACCGTCGTCCACCGCGGCGGACCCGGACATCGACTCCGTGGCGCCCTCGAATACGCGCATCTCGCCTACGAGAACACCTGGAAGAAGGTCGACCGGATCTTCCTGTCCGGCGACGAACCCACCCTCCCGACGAACGTCGCCTACGAGGGTCGGTTCGACGACGTCAGCATCTACACCGGAAAGCTGTCCGACTACCGACCGCGATGAGAGGACGGTGACTCGGAGTGAAAGAACGGTGACTCGGAGTGAAAGGACGGGGACCCCGAGTCAGTGTGCGGGCTCCTCGGCGGGCGCGCGCATGTCGTCGATACGGAGGATGAGGATGTTCGCGGTGTCGTCCTTCCCGTCGACGGTGCCCTCGATCACGAGCTTCGAGAGGGGCGTCGGACCGACGGTGACGGAGTCGCCCTCGTGGAAGTCACGGACCGAGCCCTGAACGTGGATCTCCGCGCGGCACAGCTCCGGGTGGTGAACGCTCGAGAGGTCGATCCCGTCGACGTTGACGCCCTCGACGTCCGCGCCGTCGTGCTGGATCGGCACGTGTGCCGGCTCGTCCATCCGCTGGACGTCGAGCGCCTCGTAGGCGTTCGACGTCGGCTTGTAGCCGCCCTTCGGGCCCGGTACGCCCTCGACGAGCTGGAGCGCTTTCAGGCTCTGCATCTGGTTCCGGATCGTTCCGGGGTTCCGGTCGACCTCCTCAGCTATCGCCTCGCCCTTGACCGCGTCCTCCTCTTCCCCGTAGAGGTTGATCAGGGCCGTGAGGATCGTCTTCTGGCTCGACGTGAGCTCGATCGATGACATACGCGCAGTTACAGTACCTGCCCGCTTAAATGCGATGGAACGTACTTTTAACTCGTCCGCCATCACTCCCCACGGAGCGTACGAACGCGGAGATACGCGACCGGACTCGCGAGCACGACGACCAGCCCGATCACGGCGACCACCAGCGCCGCGTCCCCGACGAGGACGGAAAGCCCGACCCCCGCGAACGCGATGATCGCGCCGGTGAACGCGACCGCGATCATGGCGCCCATCGGCTCGATGTCCGCGGGGCCGATGTCGGTCGGATCGTCGTCGGTCGATTCCATACGCCCGGATCCGTCGGCACCGGGGAAACGGTATCGATCCCGAGAGGTTGAAGCCGCTCCGGGTCGCGAACCGGGTATGACGACCGTCCGGATCATCGGCGTGCCGACCGACTACGGAACCAACAGGCGTGGCGTCGACATGGGACCGTCGGCCATCCGCTACGGCGGCCTCGCGACGGCGCTCGAACGGGCCGGCATGTCCGTCGTCGACGACGGCGATCTCTCGGTGCCCCGTGCGGAGGAGCGGGACCCGGACGCGGAGCCGCCGAGCGCCGGCAGCGCGAAGTTCCTCCGGGAGACCGCGGACGTCTCCCGACGACTGGCGACCCGCGTGAGCGACACGCTCGCCGACGGCGACGTGCCGCTCGTGCTCGGCGGCGACCACTCGGTCGCCATCGGCTCGCTGGCGGGAAGCGCCCGCGACGCGTCGATCGGTGCGGTGTGGTTCGACGCGCACGCCGATCTCAACACGCCGTCGACTACTCCCTCGGGCAACGTGCACGGGATGCCGCTGGCGGCCGCGCTCGGCCTCGACGAGTTCGCGGACGCCGAGTGGGCGAACGCGCCCGGACTGGACCCCGACAACGTCGCGCTCGTCGGCCTCCGGTCGGTCGACGCGGCCGAGGTCGACCTGATCCGCGATCGGGGGTTCGCCGCCTACACGATGTCCGACATCGACGAGCGGGGCGTGACCGAGGTGGCCGAGGAGGCGCTGGCGATCGCCGGGGACGGCGTCGACGGCGTCCACGTGAGCCTCGATCTCGACTGGCTCGACCCGAACGAGGCACCCGGCGTCGGCACGCCCGTGCGCGGCGGGGTCACCTACCGCGAGGCACACACCGCGATGGAGGTCGTACACGACGCCGACGCCCTCCGGTCGATGGAGCTCGTCGAGGTGAATCCGACGCTCGACCGGCACAATGGGACCGCGGAGCTCGCGACCGAACTCGCCGCCAGCGCGTTCGGCAAGCGGGTGTTGTAGCCCGACCGCAGGTTACGAGGGACGGACGCGGCCGGCTCCCGATATCCTCCACCAACACGTGCAACTCGATCGCATCGCCTGCTCGGCGCACACGTCCGACATATGCAGCAGTTGAGACTGGCCGTCTCAATGTATACGATTCTCGAACCGCCGACGAGGCGACGGGCGAAGTATCTCCGTCAGTATTTTCGTCGCTTTCATACATAACACTCATCACAGTTGACATCGTATTTTTACTCAACCATGTCCATCGACCGAGATACCTTCGAGAACACGAGCGAGGACGAACTCAAGGAACTCTCCGTCCCGGATCAGGTCCTCGGATTTCTCGCCGCCAACGATGATCGCGCGTTCAAGGCCCGCGAAATCGCCTCTCAGATCGGCGTCGACGAGGGCGCAGTCAGCACCGCGCTCTCGAGACTGAAGGACCGAGATCTCGTCGAACACAAAGCGACGTACTGGGCGATAACCGACGACACAGAGCGACTCGACGGATACAGCGGGTACGAGCGAGCGACCACCCTGTTCAACCAGCGACTCGGTACAGAGGACAAGGAGTCTTGGCGCGAACACGCGCCCGAGGAACCGCATCCGAGCGTCGAGGACGAACAGTGACCGACGAAGAGAGACCGATTTTCGAGCGTGGCGACGTCGTCTACGGGGATGATCCGTTCAAAGGCGAGGAAGATGCTCGGCCATGGCTCATTCTTTCAAATCACGAAGGCCGTCCGTTCCACGGCGAGCAGTATATCGCGCTCACGTTGACGTCGAAATCCTGGATAGACGGCCTGATCGACGTTCCCGGTGAGAGTTGGATTCGTGGTGGGGTCCCGGATGTGAGTCGAATCGTCCCGTGGGGAGTCCAATCGATCGACCACGAGGATATCGACCTCTGGCAAGGGCGCCTTGACAGCGACCTCGTCGACGAGGCGGCTGCTGCGCTCGTCGAAGAACTACACTAGTGGAGACCCGTTGAAATTCTACTTGTTCGACGGTCTTCTACTGACATCGCCGTTAGGTGAACCGCCTCGGGGTCAAGTGGTTCGAGAATTGAAAATCTCGTCATCACAGAATCGGAGATTTCCGTACGACCCCGGGGCACTCGGCTTGCTCCCCCTGTAGATTCGTCGCCGTGATCGACGGCTATATCGTGAGTAATTCGGTGGAAAACTGGCGATCCCGTTCAGCAAATACCGAGCATGAACTACAGCCAGTGAAATTCATATAGCGAAATGAGATATACTCCAGTCGATCCGATCGACACGCGTTCCTTTTAGGAATCGCCGGAGTAGGGCGGGTATGGTCCGAAACGTGGCGGCCGACATGGCCGACCTCGACGCCGAGGACTTCTATCTGCTCTCGGGCGTCGAGCAGGGAATGCGCTTCTCCGAGTGGGTCCGGCGGGACACGCTGCCGGAGTACGCGGATCTCACGCCGGAGGAAGTCGACTATCGGCTGGATCGCTGTCTCGACCGCGAGCTGATCCAGCGGAAGACGATCCAGTACGAGGGGTATCAGCTCACCTTCGAGGGGTACGACGCGCTCGCACTCAGAACGTTCGCCAAACGGGAGACGATAGACGGCGTCGGCTCCCCGCTCGGGTTCGGCAAGGAGGGTGACGTGTACGAGGCACGGTCGTTCAAGCCACTCGCGTTGAAGTACCACAGGGAGGGGTACACGAACTTCCGGGAGGTGAACCGCGAACGGGAGTACACCGCCGACCGCGATCACGTCTCGTGGATGTACACCGCGCGGAAGGCCGCCGAACGGGAGTACGAGGCGATGGAAGCGCTGTACCCGGACGTGAGCGTTCCCCGCCCCGTCGATCACAATCGACACGCGATCGTGATGGACAAGTTCGAGGGTGCCGAACTGGCGCGAGCCACCCTCGACGCCGACCAGGCGCTCGCCGTACTCGACCTCGTCTTACGGGAACTGGTGACCGCGTACGACCACGGCTGGATACACGCCGACATGTCGGAGCATAACGTCGCGGTCGCCGAAAGCGGGATCACCGTGTTCGACTGGCCCCAGGCGGTCCGAACCGACCACGAGAACGCCCGGGAACTGCTCGAACGCGACGTGGGAAACCTCTACCAGTATTTCAAGCGAAAACACCCCCACGAGATCCCCGACGCCGTCGACGTCGCCGCCGTCGCGGACGCGATCGCGACCGGAGCGTTCGAGCGGCTAGCGTCGGTTGATAAGCAATAAACCACATTACGCGATAGTAAATGATCGAACTCGCTCACACGGTCGCCGATTCGACGAGTCGATCGACGGCCGAAAACGGGCGTGACTCGTCGTCCGGGGGAGTTCGTTTATACGAGCAGTATCAACGTGCAGTTCATAATTTAATAGTTATGTTTAGTGTGTTCGATCGATTTCTGTAACGGCCGTTCGATCGGTCGATCGGGCCTTATCCATTCAAAACGGATCCATCTGAGTATGAATCCGAACGTCAAGATAATATGTGAATTCTGACTAGATTTGCTTCGCTAAATAAGAAATATATTTTACGACGTTATAACCCGGAGCACATGGACTTTCTTCCCCGTGGTATCGAACGATTTCGGAAGCGTATGGTGTCGAGCGAGTTGATCGTGGTTATAACGGGTGCGTGGGTGGTGTCGACGCCGATTTATAACTGGTTACGTGGTGAGATACTGTTGCTGCGATCGACACAACCGTCTCCAAAGCCCCAGCCGCTCTATTTATAAGCGACTGCTCAGTGAGTCGATCCTACTTCGATCGACATCACCGCCTCCAAAGCCCCAGCCGCTCCGTTTATAAGTGATTGCCCGGTGAGTGGCTCCTGTTGCGATCGACACGACCGCCTCAAAAGCCCCAGCCGCGACGGCTCGCGCGCAGACCGCAGAAGATCCTGGGCGTGTCGCTTCCGATTTATAAGAATCTCATCCCGACCGTTCACGCGGGTTTATAAGCGGAGTGCGGGACGTCGACTGGGAGATCCGCTCCCGGGATAGCTGGCTCGGTGGAGGTCCAGTGCGTCGTGCGAGACCGTGTGCGGACGATGTAACGACACGCTCGGTGACGTCAGGGGTCGGGACGCACGCCGGCGGTCGCGATACGGGGGATGTCCGGGGACGTTACGGAAACGTCGGCCCGACGTCGCGCGGGTCGACGGGCGCTTCCCGGTCGAGGGCGAGCCGGATCGCCTCACAGACCCGCTGGGCGCGATAGCCGTCGTGGACGCTCGCCGCGAGCGACTCGTCCCCGGTGATGGCGGCCGCGAAGCGGTTGATCTGCTCGCGAACGGCACCCCGCATCCGACCGTCGACCGTCGGCCAGTGTCGCGTGTCGGGGCGGTCGAACCCGCCGGTGAGCGTTTCGATGGCGTTGCCGGGGGTGGTGACGGTCGCGGTGCCCTCGGTCCCGACGACCTCGAAGGCGGCATCGATCCCGCCGGGCGTAGACGACGGGAGCACCCCGTATCCCTCGAGCGTCGCCGTGGCGCCGTCGGAAAAGCGGAGCAGCGCCTGCACGGCGTCGGGAACGTCCACATCGTCGAGTTCGCCGCGCCGCTCGTACGCGACGACCTCCGTGACGGGCACGTCACGGCACGCCAGCAGGGCGTCGACGTCGTGGATGTTCATATAAAACAGCGGATGGCCACGACCGCCGATCCGTCGGGACTCGTCGATCGTGATACCGCGCTTGAGCCGAGCGGCGACGAACTCGCCGAACGCACCCCGGTCGACGCGGTCGTGGACCGTGCCGTACGCCTCATCGTACCGGAGCACGAAGCTCACGCCCGTCTCGACCGCCGCGTCCCGCGCCGTGGCGACGAGGTCGGCCGCGGCGTCGATGTCGCTGGCGATCGGCTTCTCTACGAGCGTGTGAACGCCGGCCTCGATCGCCGCGGTGGCCTGTTCGTGGTGATACGGCTCCGGCGTCGCGATCACGGCCGCGTCCGCACGGGAGAGCGCCGCCTCGAACGCCGTCAGCGCGACGTCCGCGTCGTACGTCGCGGCGACCTCTTCGGCCCGCTCCGCGTCGACGTCGACGACGCTGTCGAGCGACAGCAGCGCGTGGTCCGACACCGCGTGAGCGTGGTTCTCGCCCATGAATCCGCAGCCGATCACGGCGGTAGCGATCCCGGAACTCATGATTCAACCCCGTCGCCTCTCATATCGTCGCCACTCATACCGTCACCTCCGCGAGGAGCGCTTCGATCCGGTCGAGACCGAGTTCCAGTTGCTGCCTGCTGTTCGCGAAGCTGAGCCGGATCCACCCCTCGCCGACCGCACCGAACCCGTCCCCCGGCGCGGTGACGACCCCGTGGTCGTGGAGCAGTCGCTCGGCGGCGTACTGGCTCGAATCGAACGCCCGGCTGACGTCGACGAACACGTAGAAGGCCCCCTCGGGCTTGTGACAGCCGATGCCGTCCATCGACGAGAGCCGGTCGTACACGTAGTCGCGTCTGTCCTCGAAGGCGCGTTTCATTCGGTCGATCGGCTCCTGATCGCCCGTTATCGCTTCGAGCGCCGCGTACTGGGACGGGGTCGACGCACAGGCCGTCGTGCTCTCGTGGATCTTCGTCGCCGCCGAGACGATCGGTTCCGGCCCGGCAAGCCAACCGACCCGCCACCCCGTCATCGCGTACTGTTTCGAGACCGACTCGATCGTCAACACGTTGTCCGGGTCGTCGACCTGCGTCCCGATCCGGCCGTCGGGCCCGTCGTACGTGAGGCCCTGATACACCTCGTCGGCGATCACGTAGGCGCCGTGCGCCGCGGCGATCGCGGCGATCTCACGGACCCCGTCCGGGTCGTACACCCGACCGGTCGGGTTCGACGGCGAACACAACACGACCGCGGCGGTATCGTCGTCGATGGCGTCGCGCATCGCCGGCACGTCAAGGGCGAATCCGGCGTCCGCGTCGAGCGGCACCTCGACCGGAACGCCGCCGACGAGCGTCGTCTGCGCGCGATAGTTCGGCCACGCCGGCGTGGGCATGATCACCTCCTGGCCCGGGTCGACCGTGATCAACATCGCGAGGTACAACGCCTCCATCGCGCCCGTTGTGACCACGATCTCCGTTTCGGGGTCGTATCGAGGGCCGCCGCTCGCGACGGTCGCGTCGGCGATCGCCTCGCGGAGGGGGTACAGGCCGGCGTTCGAGCTGTAGTGCGTCTCGCCGGCGCGGGCGGCCTCGGTCGCCGCCGTCACGATGTGTTCCGGGGTGTCGAAGTCCGGTTCGCCGATCTCTAGGTGAACGAGGTCGTCGTCGTCGAGCTGTTGTGCCTCGTCGTACATGCGTCGGATCTGTGATCGGTCCACCCTCCCGATCCGCTCGGCTATCCGAAGGTGATGGTCGAGTCCGGTGCTCATCTTCGTATCATGTGACTCCTTCGGGGGAGAATAAATAGATTCCCCTGTCGGACATCCGAACGTGACGAAGCCGACGGACGGCCGCCGTCGGCGGGCGTCAGGAGCGGCGCCGCGCGCCCGGACGGCGAAGGGTATAGGTTCGCTCGCGACCAGACCGGTTGTATGCGACTCACGGACACGGTGGCGCTCGTCGGGTCCGGCGACGTACGCCTCTCCGACCGCTACGACTGTAACGTGTACGCGATCGACGCCCCCGACGGGGTCGTGCTCGTGGACACCGGTGCCGGACGCGCGACCGATCGAATACTCGACTACACGCGGGAGGTGGTCGGGACGCCGACCGCCGCCGTGCTCACGCACGCGCACGCGGACCACGTACAGGGGGTTCCGGATCTCCCCGAGGAGGTGACGGTCGTCGCACCCGCGGAGACCGCGACGCTCGTGGAGACCGGCGACGAGGCGCGGCTCGGCATCACCGCGGCGAAGCGTGACGGGGTGTACCCGAGCGACTACGCGTTCGAACCGTTCGCTCCCGATCGGACGTTCCGACCGGACGCGACCGTCGAGGTGGCCGGGCTACGGCTCGAAGCCGTCCGTGTCCGCGGACACGCCTCGGATCACGTCTGTTACCTGCTTGACGGGACCGACCGGACGGTCGCGTTCGTCGGCGACACGCTCCACCCGGACGGGTCGATCAGCCTGCTCAACGTCCCCGGCTCGTCGCTGGCGCATTACCGAGCGGACATGCCGAAGCTACGCGATCGACACGTCGACGCCCTCCTTCCGGGACACGGCCACCCACGACTGGCCGACGGCAACGAGAGCATCGAAACGGCCCACGAGCAGCTCCGAGGGATGTTCTCGCCGACCTCGAAAACGTAGCTCTCTCGGCGATCGGCCGGCGTGGGTGCCCCGACGGTCCCGCGGATGAGACCCGCTCCTCGGACGTCGCCTCAGTCGAGCAGTCGCTCCAGCGCCCGTTCGTAGGTCGATACGGTGTCCGACAGCGCCGTTCGGTCGATCGACTCGTCGACGGTGTGTGCGTCGTCCGCGATCGAGCCGGGACCGAAGAGCACCGTCGGCACGCCCGCCTCGTGGACGAGGAACCGGGCGTCCGTGGCAGCGTTGAACCCGACTGCCGACGCGTCGACGTCGACGTCGGACGCCGACTTGAGGAGCTCGGTCACAAGCTCGTGGTCGGGATCGACCTCGACGCCACGTGCGAACACCGTCCGCTCCGCCTCGATCGACAGCGCCGTCTCCGCGCGGACCGCCGAACAGATCCGGTCGACGGTCTCGTCGTACGGCTCCGGCGACCGGCCCTCGGTCGGGAGCGTTCGCCAGTCGACCGTCAGGGTCGCGACGTCCGGAACGACGTTCGGGGCGGTACCGCCCTCGATCTCCGTCACCGTTACCGTCTCGGGAGTCAGGTGTGGGTGGTCCGTCTCGGACCGCCGCCGGGCGTCGAGCGACTCGAACCGATCGGCGAGCCGCCTCGCACCGCTGATGGCGTTTCGCCCCTCGTCCGGCGTGCCGGAGTGGGCGCTCTCGCCCTCGACGGTGACCCGATACCGAACCACGCCCTTCTGGGCGACGCACACGTCGAGCCGGCTCGGCTCCCCGAGGATCGCGTACTCCGCCTCGACGCCGTCGGCGACGAGAGCCTGGGTGCCGCGACCGAGGTGCTCCTCGTCGACGACGAACGCGAGCGTCACGGCCCCCGGATCGGCCGTGCGCGAAAGGTACGATTCCGCCGCGACGACTTTCGCCGCGAGCGACCCCTTCATGTCCGAGATGCCGCGACCGACGAGGCGACCGTCCGTCGTCGCGAGTTCGTACGGATGGCCGGTCCACTGGTCGGGATCCGCGGGGACGACGTCCGTGTGGCCCGTCAGCAGCACGTGTCCGCGCGACGGATCGCCGGCCGTCGCGACGACGTTCGGACGGTCGGGCAGGACCTCCGTCGTCTCCACGCTGAACTCGACCGGCGACGACTCGAGGCGGTCCCGGAGCACGGCGGCGACGCCCGCCTCCTCGCCGGGCGGGTTCTTGCTCGGTTCGTTGACGAGTCGTCGGGCCAGTTCGACGACGTCCGCGGTCGAACGGTCACTCATCGATTATCACGCGCTGACTCCAAAGGCGGTCGAGGGCATCGCGATCGACCTCCACCCCGAGCCCGGGCCCGTCGACCGTGATCGTCGGGAGGTCGAACGTGAGGTCGGTGACCCCGTCCGACGTCATGAACGGGCCGACCATCTCGTTCCAGATCACGTTGTCGAACGCCGCCGCGAAGTGAACGCCGGCGGCGGTCCCGACGTGCCCCTCGACCATCGAGCCGATCTGCGTCGGCCGCCCGTCGGCTTCGGCAACGGCGTTGAGCCGGACGGCGTTGGCGATGCCCCCCGTCTTCATCAGCTTGATGTTGTAGATGTCGCCGGCGCCCCGGGAGACGAGGTCGGCGGCGTCGGACGGAGACTCGACGCTCTCGTCGGGCATCACCGGCACGTCGACGCGATCCCGAAGCGCGACCAGGTCGTCGACGGCGTCGTTGGCGACTGGCTGTTCGATGACGTCGATACGGTCCGCGATCCCGTCGAGCGCGCGCAACGCCGTCTTCAGGTCGCCCCATCCCTGATTGGCGTCGGCTTTCAGGCTCACGTCGTCCGGAACCGCCGCGTCGATCGCCCGGACTCGTTCGACGTCGGTCTCCGGATCGCCGCCGACCTTGATCTTGATCTGCTCGTAGCCCGCCTCGACGGCGTCCTCGGCGTCCGAGGCCATCTCCTCGGGTGATTTGATGCTCAACACCTTGGGCGCGTCGAGGACGGGATCCTCGGCGTGACCGCCGAGCAGCTCGTACAGCGGCAGTCCGGCGGCCTTTCCGCGGATGTCCTGTAGCGCGATCTCGATCGCGGCGTGGGCGGTGGGGGAGCCGTCGACGAGCGCCCACATCTCGTCGATCCGACGCTCGATCGCCAGCGGATCCGTCCCGACGACGAGCGGCGCGAGGACGTCCTCAAGCACCGCCATCGTCGACCCCTGCGTCTCCCCGGTCACCTCGTAGGCGGGCGCCGCCTCGCCGAACCCGACGATCCCCTCGTCGGTTTCCACCTCGACGAGCACGCGCTCGAGTTCAGGGATCGGCTTGAGCGCCGTGACGAACGGTTCCTCCAGCGGGATCTCGTACTGGTGTAGGGTGATGCGTTCGATCTCCATGTGGACGGCTAACGGGAAGCCACGACTTCAAGCTATCCGTCAGCGCCGGGGCACCGCGTCGGTCCGGTCCACGGGGCGTGCGTCCACCGACCGGGTCCCTCGAAGCGTCCGGCGCGGCGAGTCGATCCGGTAGCGGTCCTCCGGCGAGCGACGAAAAATTTAAGTACCGAAATGAAAAGCTTGCGTGTGTATGTCACTCATTGAGACCGAGGGGGTCGGCGTGATCCCCGAAGAGAAACGGACGCGCGGCTTCCTGCAGCTGTTCACGATCTGGGCCGGCTTCTCGATCGTGATCACGAACTTCCTGCTCGGTTCGTTGACCGTCGGCGCCGGGCTGTGGACCGGGGTCGCGGCCGTCAGCATAAGCATCGTGCTGATTTCGGGGATCGTGTACTACGGAACGCGTATCGCCGCGGCGGAGGGGACCGCGGGGACGACGGCGATGCGTGCTCCGTTCGGGATCCAGGGACGCATCATCCCGGCGATCGGGATCGCCTTCGCGGGGATGGGGTGGTTCGGCGTGCAGACGGGGATCGTCGCACAGAGCGCCGAACTGATACTCGCGGACATGGGGCTCGACCTGCCGTTCGTCCTGCTCGCGTTCGTGTTCGGCATCCTGATGGCCAGCGTGGCGATCTTCGGATACGAGTGGATCGAGTGGCTCAACAAGCTCGCCGTCCCGGTCATGGCGGTGTTGCTCGCCCTGGTCGTCTACCAGATCGTGACGGAGTTCACGATCGATCTCGGCGCGACCGGCGGGGAGATGTCCTTCTGGGCCGCGCTCAACGTCTTCCCGGCCGCCGTCGCGGCGTATCTCATGGTCGCGATGGACTACGGTCGCTACGGAACGAACGCGGACCCGTCGCAGCCGAGCCTCGGCGCGAGTCTGGCGTGGATCCTCTTTGCGATCGCGCTCGCCGTCATCGGCATCCTCGCGGCGCTGGTCGCCGGCGAGTGGAACCCCGTGCTGATCATGGTCGAACTCGGTCTCGGATCCGTGGGACTGCTACTGCTGATACTCGGCTCCTGGACCACGAACGTGACGAACGTGTACGTCAGCGGGCTCGGACTGTCCCAGCTGTTCGGCTCCCGTCGGCTGTACATGACGACGCTGAGCGGAGCGGTCGGGACCGCCTTCGCGATGGCCGGGATCTTCACCTTCGGCGGGATCGAGGCGTTCCTCGAGGGGCTCACGATCACGCTCGTGCCCACGACCGGGATCCTGTTCGTCCACTACTACCTCATCGAGGGCGGGATCGACACCGACGCGCTGTTCGACAGCGGCGGGAAGTACTGGTACCTCCGGGGGTGGAACCCGGCGGCCGTCGTCGCGTGGGGCGTCGGGGCCGCGTACGCGATCCTCTCGCCGGACTGGGCCGTGCCGGCACTCACGGGGATCGTGCTTGCGGGCGTCATCTACTACGCGCTGTACGCGCCCGTCGAGAACTGGGTCGAGACCCGGACGGCCGACCCGAGCCCCGCCGACTGACCGGGGTTATAGCTCGGGGAGGATCTCGTCGGCCGCCGTCTCGTAGAACGCTTCCTGTTCGTAGCTCACGTCGGTGATGACGACGTGATCCGCGCCGCGTTCCGCCTGTTCGTCGGCCCACGCTAACAGTTCGGCCGGCTCCTCGGCGAGGACGAACGAGTCGAGGATCTCCTCCCGGGAGACCGTCGCGGCCAGCTCCTCGAGCTCGCGCGGATCGATCGTGTCGAAGCTCTCCGGCCGGAGCGTGCAGGCGAAGGAGCGCCGCATCCGTTCGACGAGCCGGTCACGGTCGCCGAAGCCGCCGATCGACTGAAAGACGACGTCCCCGTCCCCGCCGTGGTCACGGTACGTCTCGACGACGCGCTCCACGACGTTCGGAACCGAGGCGATCGTGACGAGGTGGTCGCCGTACTCGGCAGCCAGCCTGGCGCTTTTCGGCCCGGTCGCCGAGAAGTACACCGGTACCTCGGCGGTCGGTTGTTCGTACGGATAGACGGGATCGAACGCGAAGTGCTCCCCGTCGTAGCCGAAGAAGTCGTCGGCGGTCCAGTACCGGTCGATGATCTCCAGCGCCTCCTCGGTGCGTGCACCCCGGTCGTCCCACGACGGCCACTCGTCGACGAACGGGTGTTCGTTCATGCGTTCGCCCGTTCCCGCCCCGAAAATGAAGCGGTCCGGATACATCTCGTCGATCGTCGCGACGGCGTTCGCGATGACGAGGGGGTGGTACCGGTACAGCGGCGGCGTGACGAACACGCCGACCGGGATCGATTCCGTCCGCTCCATCGCCGCCGGGATCCACGAATAGGCGAACGGCGCGTGGCCGTTCGTGTGGAACCACGGCTGGATGTGGTCGCCGAACCACAGCGAGTCGAAGCCGGCCGCCTCCACGTCCGTCGCTCGGTCGAGGTAGTAGCCGGGGGAACGATACATGCCGCCAAGGTCGATGCCCATCCGCATGAGTCCGGATCGTTCGGCGGGAGAGATAGCTCTTGTGCCGGTGGTTGGTCTCACCCGCGGGGGACGGGCGAAGAAACAAATATCAGGCCGTGTCAGGAACCACCATGCAGTACGCAACATGGGCGTATCCGTGGGATCTCCTCGACGAGGGAGTCGAAGTCGTCGCCGACCGACTGATCGACATGGGGATCACGGAACTGAACCTCGCCACGCATTACCACACGGTACAGGCGTTTCTCCCGCACAACCCGGAGCGCCGGACGTTCTTCTCCGAGTCCGCCTGCTACTACCAGGCGGACGGCCGATACGCCGGGATCGAACCACCGATCAACGACGAGATGGGCGAGGACGATTGGGTCGCGACCGTCACCGATCGGCTGTCGGAAACGCCGGTGGACTGTAACTCCTGGACCATCGGTTGTCACAACACGGTTCTCGGAACCCGTCATCCCGAGTTGACACAGACGACCGCCCACGACGACGACCTCCGGTACGCGCTGTGTCCGTCCAACCCGACCGTCAGGGAGTACCTCGTCGATCTTCTGACGGATCTCGACGGCCGCAACGCGTTCCGCCGGATCGAACTCGAGTCGTTCGATTTCTTCTATGGAACCGGTTTCGGCTGGCACCACGACAAGTACCACGTCGACCTCGGGGCGCTCGGCGAGTTTCTCTTCGGACTCTGCTTTTGCGATCACTGCCGCGAGCGTGCGGAGACGGCCGGCATCGACGTCGACGCCGTCCGTCGGACGGTCCGTGAGACGCTCGACCGGATCGCCAACGGTCGGTTCGACGGCGACCGGACGGACGTTCGCGGCTGGCTCACGGAGCGACCGGCCGTCGATCGATACGTCGACAGTCGGTCGGAGACGCTCCGGTCGCTCTTCGAGCGGTTCGAATCGACGGTGTCCGGGAGCGACCTCGGCTACTACACCGGACTCCTGAGTGCGACCGAACAGTGGAAACACGGAGGGAGTCCGGAGACGCTCGCGCCCCATCTCGATTATCTGACGGCGATCGCCTACGAGTCGTCCCGCGAGGATGCCGTCGCGCAGGTGAGCGAAACGAAGCGGCTGGCCCCCGACGCCAGGGTTGACGCCGGCGTCCTGCCCGGGCATCCCCACGTTCACGACGGGGAGACGCTGACCAGTATTCTCGACGGGCTTGACGGGATCGGCGTCGAGCGAGTGTCGTTTTACAACTACGGACTGCTTCCGGAGCGGAATCTCGAGTGGATCGAGACGTCGATCGACGCGATCGAATCGCCGTGAGACGGCCGACGATCCCACGATGAACTGCCAGGTGCTCCTGCCGTAAATCGACCACCGACGAACGGATCGTCGAGTCTCCACCGAAATATTTTTATTATAGTTAACCGATCTTCCGGTGAGGTATTCATGCCACAGGCTAACAAGCAGATCGAAACGGAAGAGTCAAGCGACGGCTCGGCTCGGGACTCGCGGCTGTCACGTCGGATCGGGCGGAGCAGGCGTGCGTTTCTGGCGACGGCGGGAGCCGCCTCCGCCGGACTCGCGGGCTGTCTCGGGACCGACGATCCGACCGACGAGACGGGAGATGATACGACGAACGGCGAAGCATCCGAAGACACCGTCGAGTTGGAATTCTGGCATCAGGAGGGCGTTCCGCACCGCGTCGACTCCTTCGAGCAATTGGTCGAGCAGTTCAATCAGGAGCACGACGACATCCAGGTGAACCAGGAGCCGCAGAACTGGGACGACGTGTTCGGTGCGCTGACGTCGGCGCTGGACGCCGGTACGGAGCCGGACTTCATGTTCTCGCTGCCGGCGTTCACCATGACGTTCCAGGCCCGCGGCGATCTCGTCGACGTGACGGAGCTGCTCGAGCGGCTCGACGACCAGCACTCCTTCTTTGATCCGGTGGTTAACCCGTTCCAGTACGACGGTGGTACGTGGGGGATCCCCATGTGGGACATGGTGTTCCTCAACCATCACAGGGAGGATCGCTTCAGCCAGGCCGGTGCCTATCCGCCGTCGAACTGGGACGAATGGCTCGACGTTGCGACCGAGGTGACGGACGCGGACGCCGGCGAGTACGCGATCTGCCTGCCCGGGGAACGGAACCTCTGGACCACCGAGAACCTGTACACGCTGATGATCAACAACGAGGCGTACGTGTACGGTCCGGACGGGAACATCATGTTCGACACCCAGGAGACGGTCGAAACCCTCGACTTCTACAAACAGATGTTCGAGGCCGCGAGTCCACCGGACGCGACGAACTGGGGCTGGGCGGAGTGGGAGCGTTCCCTCCTGCAGGAGGATGCATTCTCCACCATCGGCTTCTCCTCGTGGAAACGCGGACTCGAGGATACGGACCACCCGGAACAGTGGACCGCAACCGAGCAGCCCTACCCGGATGACGGACAGCGAGGAAGCGTCCACTACGTGAACAACATCATGGTGTTCAACGAGGAGAAACTCGACGCCATCTCGACGTTCATCGAGTGGCTCCACGAGCCGGAGACGTACGGTGAGTGGCTGGCGCGAACCGAACCGACCCTGTACCTCCCCGTCACCGAGTCAGGGGAGAACGCGGATTCGTTCTGGGAGCACGAACTCGTCAGCAAACACGAGGAGTCGGTTCGGACCCAGTTCGAGGCGATCCCGCACGCGACGGTGTACGGGTTCCGCGACATCCACGTCGAGAACGACCTGTACCTGCCGAGCGTCGGTGAACTCGAAGGATCGCACGTCCTCGCGGAGGTCGTCCAGGAGCTCCTCGTCAACGACCGGACGCCGTCGGCCGCCGCCGCCTGGGGACAGGATCGCATCGAGGAGGTCCTTGAGGTCGGGCGTAGCGACCACCTCTGACCACTCGAATGAGTTTTTCAGAGCAATATTCGAACGTTCGGGAGGTGCTCTCAGGTCGTGACCGTCGGTCGCTGATCGGCCTGGGACTGATACTCCCGTCGCTGCTTTTGGTCACGGTCACGATCATCCTGCCGTTCCTGAACGCGGTCCAGATCAGCACGATCGACCTCGGAACGGGAGAGTTCGTGGGGCTCGATCACTACCGATGGCTGTTGAGTCACGACGGGTTCTGGTCGTTCACGGTGAAAAGCGTCCTCTGGACCGTCGGGAACGTCATGCTGCAGGGGATCGTGGGGATCGCCATCGCGATGCTGGTGAACAAGCACTTCTTCGGTCGGGAGGCCGTCCGAACGGTGCTTCTCATCCCCTTCATCGTCCCGACGGCGGTGACGGCCGTGATGTGGCGGTGGATGTTGAACGCGAGTTACGGCCCGCTCAACCACTACCTCGTCGAGTTTGGACTCCTCTCACAGGCGGTGAACCCGCTCGGCGATCCGGACATCGCACTGGCGACGGTCACGCTCATCAATACGTGGCGATGGGCACCGCTCGTGGCGCTCGTCGTGTTCGCCATCCTTCAGACGATTCCACAGGAGGAGTACGAGGCGGCACGGATGGAGGGTGCAAACGTGCTACAGGAGTTTTACCACGTAACCTTCCCCCATCTCCAGAAATCGTTGACCATTCTGGGGCTGTTGGGCGTGCTCCTCACGTTCAACATCTTCGATATGGTGTGGTTGCTCACCCAAGGTGGACCGATAAACGCAACGACGACGCTGCCCGTCTTCATTTACGACGTGGCGTTCAACCTGCAGAACATCGGTCGGGCGACGGCCGTCAGCGTCGTGTTGTTCCTGATGCTGGTCGTCTTCGTGCTCGCGTACTTCCAGCAGGAGGCGTTCAAGGAGGGTGATCTGGCATGACGAACTACACGCTCAAACGGCGAGTCGCTACGGGAGTCCGGTTCACGCTCATCGGCGTCGCGCTGGTGGTGTTCCTGCTTCCGTTCTACTGGATGCTCAAGACGTCGATCGAGCCAACCTCCGTGATCTACGGTGACATCAGCGCCATTCCCGGTGGATTCACCATGGAACACTACCGCACGGTGTTCGAGGTCGGCTTCCACGACTCGGTCGTCAACAGCCTTATCGTCGCCATCGGAACGACGGTGCTGACGACGATCCTGTCGATCCTCGGAGCCTACAGCATTCTCCGGTATCGGTATCCCGGTCGGCGGCTCTCCGCGAAGATCGTCCTGTTGACGTACATGTTCCCGCACGTCGCGCTGATCGTTCCGCTGTTCTATATCGGAGCGCAGCTGGGGCTGTTGAACAGCCCGATCCTCCTCATCGGCGTCCACTCGATGCTCGCCCTGCCGTTTTGCGTCTGGATCCTCCAGGCCTTCTTAGAGGAGATCCCGCGTGAGCTCGAGGAGGCAGCGATGGTCGAGGGATGCGGCGAGTTCGGCGCGTTCATGCGGATCACGGTACCGCTGTCGTATCCCGGACTGATCGCCGCGGGAACGTTCGCGTTCATCATGTCGTGGGGCGAGTACATGTTCGCGTTCGTCCTGATGACCGCGTCGGATAGCCACACGGTCCCGGTCGCGTTGAACCAGCTTCTCGGCGCGTACGCCATCGACTGGGGACTGCTCGCAGCAACGAGTGTCGTCGCCACGCTGCCGGTGTTGGCCATCTTCTGGTTGATGGCGCGATACCTCGGACGTGGAATCGCCAAAGGAACTGGAGTGGTCTGACATATGGGTAAAATAGAACTCACCGACATCACGAAGCGGTTCGGGGAACTGGTCGCGGTCGACGAGCTGAACGTCTCGTTCAATGAGGGAGCTTACACGATGATCCTCGGCCCCTCCGGCTGCGGGAAATCGACGACCCTGCGGATGATTGCCGGACTGGAAACGCCCACCGAGGGAGAGATCCGGATCGATGGTGACGTCGTGACCAATCAGCCCGCCAGCGATCGCGAGATCAGCATGGTGTTTCAGAGTCTCGCGCTCTGGAATCACAAAACCGTCGGCGAGAACATGGGATTCGGCCTGAAGATGGAGGGAGTCGGCAAGGAGGAGCGACGCGCACGCGTGGCAGAGATCGCGGAACTCCTCCAGATCGACGACAAACTCGACGAGAATCCCGCATCGCTCTCCGGCGGACAGCAGCAGCGAGTGGCCCTGGGGCGAAGCCTCGTGCGCGAGCCCGAGGTCGTGTTGCTGGACGAGCCGCTCTCCTCGCTCGACGCAAAGCTCCGTCTCGAGATGCGGACCGAGCTCTCCAGGATCCAGCAGGAGCTCGGAACGACGTTCATCCACGTGACGCACAATCAGGAGGACGCGATGACCGTCGCGGACGACATCCTGTTGCTCGACGACGGACGCGTCCAGCAGTTCGGCCCCGCCCTCGACGTGTACCACGAGCCCGCAAACGAGTTCGTCGCGGACTTCATCGGTACGCCGAGCATCAACCTCTTCGACGCGACGGCCGAAAAGCGGGACGACGAGTTCGTGTTCGACGCCGGCAGCTTCGATATCCCACTGTCCGGCGAGTATGCGGACGCGCTCCAACGAGCGATTCCCGCCGGCGAGGTCCGGCTCGGCATCCGCCCGGAGTCGCTGCTCGTCGGAGCGAGCGGCGACTGGCCGACGTTCGAGGCGACCGTGGACATCGTCGAGACGTTCGGCGACCACAACTGGTACCACCTCGAGCCGGGTGACGGGACCGACATCGTCCTCAAGTCGGCGAACGACGAGGTGCTTCGGTCCGTCGCCGAGGGAGACGAGATCACCGTCAGCCTCGACCCCGACGCGATCCACGTGTTCGATCCGGCCTCCGGCGAGGCGCTCGTGTAGATGGCGTTCGCCTGTCTCGACTGCGGCAGCGAGCCCGGGGCGGTGCCGACGTGTCCCGACTGTGGCGGGTTCGTCGCGTACGAACGACCGAGCACCGGGGCGCTCGAGAGCGCCGTCGACGGGGATCGCTGGGCCGCGCTTCCGCCGGTCGAACCGGCCGCCCGAGTGGATCTGGGGGAGGGAGCAACCCCGCAGCTGCCGCTCGCGACGACGGACGGCGACATCCGCGCCAAGCTGGAGTCGATGAACCCCACCTGCTCGTTCAAGGACCGCGGCAGCGCGCTCGTCGTGGCGGCGATACACTCCCCGTCGACGTCGTTCGAGGGCGTCGTCGTGGCGAGCACCGGCAACACGGCGACGAGCGTGGCGGCGTACGCGGCCCGTGCGGACGTGCCGTGTGCGATCCTCGTTCCGGAGGGGACGTCGACCGCGAAGCTGTCGCAGGCCGCCGCACACGGCGCGGACGTGTTCACCGTCGACGGGACGTTCAGTGACTGTTTCGAGCTGGCACGGTCAGTGGCCGACGAGCGCGTGGTCAACGCGACGGCCGTCTACTCCGCGAATCCGTACGTCGAGGTCGCCGACCGGACAGTGGCACACGAGATCGTCGCGGCGCTCGGAACGGCACCCGACTGGGTGTCGGTTCCGGTGGGAGCCGGGCCGCTGCTCGGCGGCGTGTATCGGGGGTTCCGGGACCTCCGTGCGGCGGGACTCGTCGACGAGGCGCCATCGATGCTCTGTGTGCAGGCCCGCGGCTGTCATCCGATCGTGAGCGCGTACGAGGCGGAGACGGACGTCGAACCGTGGACCGAACCCATAACGACCGACGTGGGGGCGATCGCGGATCCGCTCGTCGGCTACGCCGCGGACGGACAGCGAACGCTGGAGGCGGTCCGGGAGAGCGATGGCGACGCGGTCGCGCTGTCGGACGAGACGATCCACGCGTGGCACGGGCGGCTCGCCGAGAGGGAGGGGATCTATGCCGAGCCGGCGAGCGCGGCCAGCGTCGCCGCGATAGCGGAAAGCGACCGGATCAACGACGACGCGACGTCGGTCGCGCTGATCACGGGCCACGGGCTGAAGGAACCGGACGCGGGCGATCCGCCGTCGACGTCACCTGCCGATCAGTCCCGGATCCGTGACCTGCTCGTGGGGTGACGTCGAAAGCGCTCTCAGGGAGGCCCCGAGAGCGCCCGTCAAACGGCCTCGATCGGTCGGGGAATACTGCGGGGCTACTGGAACTGCGGACGGACCTCCTCGCCGAACTGACGGACGCTCTCCATCGCGACGTCGCTGTCCATTCCCGGGAACTGCGTTCGGAAAATGAGTCGGTCGACGCCGATGTCGCGGTACGTCTCGACCTTTTCGGCGACCTCGGACGGCGTTCCGAACAGGAGCTGGTCCTCGATGTCCCCCCAGTCCGGGCGACCCTCGAACTCCGGGTTCCCCCACTTGATGTACTTCGTCTGTAGATCGATGAGATACGGGTCGAGCGCGTCGATCGCGGCCTCGGTCGAGTCCGCGACGTAGCCATCGACCATGATCGTCACGTGGCCGTCCTCGGGATCCTTTCCGGCCTCCTCGAGCGCGTCGTAGTACGTCTCCACGTCCGCGCGTAGCTGTTCCGGCTCGGTGACCGCCGCCGTGAAGCCGTCACAGCGGTGGGCGGCTCGCTTGATCGCCACCTCGGCGCTGCCGCCGCCGAGGATCGGTGGACGGGGGTCCTGTACCGGCTCCGGTCGAACGAACCCGTCCTCGAACGAGAAGTGGTTCCCGTCGTGGTCGAACCGGTCCCCCTCGAGGAGCCGCTTCAGCACGTGGATCCCTTCCATGAACGTCGAGACTCGGTCCGCCATGGGCACGTCGAAGTTCACGAGCTCGCTCTCGCGGTAGCCAAGGGAGACGCCCCACGCGGTTTGCCCGTCCGTCAGGTGATCGAGCGCGACCATCCGTTCGGCGAGGTGGATCGGATGAAACACGGGGAGGATGAGGATGTTGGACATGATGTCCAGATCGTCCGTCCGGGTGGCAAGCGCGTTCAGACAGGTGAACGGCTCGTAAAACCCATCCTCGTAGAAGTGTCGCTGCCCGACCGCGGCGGCGTCGTACTCCAACCGCTCCATCTCCTCGGCCTGCTGGAGCATGTGGTCGAAGCCGAACTCCGCGCGTTCGTCGCCATACTGGTTGAGGTATATTCCGAACTCCATGACGGTTTCGAGTATGTGAGACACTTACTTAGTTTTGACCGTCGGCCGGACGGTCAGACTCGTGTCGACCGTCTGTCAGACCGCCGGCTGATCGTCGACACACCCAAGCATTAATCCGATCCGGCTGTGATGCATCGACATGCATCACGGAGTGAGACCGTTCGCCGGCGCCGGGCCGGGAGCAGCGACCCGATCGGAGCGTGAACGCCGATGACTCGGATCGGCGTCGTGGGCACCGCGTCGTTCTACGGACCCGACTACGCACATCGGATCGCCGAGCGCGGGGACGCCTCGGTCGCGGGTGTCGTGCCGGATCGGGACGTGTCGGACTCGATGCTCGAGACGCTCGGACGACCGACCCGCGAGGAACTGGCGACGACGGCGGACTGTTCGCTGTACGGGTCCGTCGGCGAGCTGCTGGCGGCCGATCCCGACGGCGTCGTCGTTGCGAGTCCGACGACGCGGCGTGCGGACGACGCGGTCACGGTTCTGGAGACCGGTACCCCGGTGTTGACCGCGAAGCCGGCGGCCGCGACCGCGGCAGACGCACGGCGGATCGCGGCGGCTGCGGCGGAAGTCGACGCTCCGGCGCTCACGACGACGCCCGCCCGGTTCGACACTGCGATCCGGGAGGGCGTTGAGCGCGTCCGCCGGGGCGACGTCGGCGAGCCGGTAAGTGCGACGGCGACCATCCGACACGATCGAGTGCCGAAGGCGGGGATCGAGCACAACGCTGAGCACGCGCCGGACCAGGCCGGCTCCGTGCTCGCCATGGGGTATTACACCGCCGACCTGCTCCGATGGGCCGTCGGATCGCGGATCGATCGGGTGTCGGGATGGGTCAGGAACGCGAACACGCCACAAAGTTCCCATCCGGACACGGGTGTGGCGACGGTCGAGCACGGGACTGACGTCCTCTCGACGATGCGGATGCTGTACGCGACGGACTGTCGCGAACGATTGGGAAACTGGGAACTGGAGGTCGTCGGCACAGACGGCGTCATCAGAACGTCCCACGTCGGGTACGAGGGTATCCAGTGGAACGCCGGCTCGCCGACCGAACGGTCGGCGAACCTGTTCGGTCGCGACGCCTCGCCCGTGCTCGACCGACAGCTTTCGGCGTTCCTCGAGGCGATCCGAACCGACGCGTATCCGGCGGTCGCGCCGGGAGCCCAACGCGCGGCGGACGCGCTGGCGGCGTGTGAGGCGTGGGCGGACGGACCGGATCCGACCGAACCGGAGCACTGACCGTATCAGTACTGTTGATACCTCATCTCCGCGGAGCATGCAAGGCGCGTCCAGTACCCAAACATCTTTGCGTGTACCGCCGACAGAGGACGGTATGAGCGACCCACTCACCGGCGCTGATTCGGACGCGGACCGGATCGGGTCCGTATTCAAGGCCGCCAACATCGTTGACGCGGTGAACGATCTCGAGGCGGCGACGGTGACCGAGGTGACCGCGGCGGTCGGGATGCCACGGAGCACGGTGCACGTGTATCTGGAATCGCTCAGGGAGGCCGGCTACCTGATCCGCGAGGACGGTCGATACCGGCTGTCGATGACGTTCCTCGAATACGGCGGCGAGCTTCGACAACGGCAGGAGGTGTTTCAGACGGCCAAATCACAGGTGAACGCGCTCGCCGACCGGACGGGCGAGGTCGTCGACCTCGGGATCGAGGAGGGCGGCAAACGGGTGCTGATATACAAGTCCGAGGCCGAGCAGGGAATATACGACAATCCGCCGGTTGGACAGCACACGCACATGCACTGGACCGCGCTCGGGAAGGCGCTCCTGGCCGGATTACCGGACGACCGGATCGAGGCGATCGTCGACCGACACGGTACGCCCGCCGAGACGGAACGGACGATCACGGGCCGGGAGGCGCTGTTCGACGAGATCGAGACGGTTCGCGAGCGAGGATACTCGATCGAGGACGAGGACCGGCGGAAGGGGATCAAGGGGATCGGCATGCCTATCAACGATATTGATAGCGGTGGCGTCATCGGGGCCGTGTCGGTCTCCGGACCCCGAAGTCGCCTGAACGAGGAGCGCGTCGCGGAGGAAATCGTCCCGGCACTCGAGGACGCGGTCACGATCATCGAACTCGAGTACAGCTACTACTAGCGACCTCGCGGACGGGATGCCGAAACGAAACCGAACGACCGACCCGACGACGGACGGAAGCAAATCGATGACGGACGCCGGCGCAGAAAAATTACATCCATATGTATGTGATTCCTACTGATCGGCCGAACGTGGGAGCGATCGGATCCGCGACACCGGTCGATGAGCCATCACGAGATGTGTATCAACATCATTGACATCGGGTTAACGGAGGATCGTAACGCCGTAGTACATATTTATTATATTTTCTCTGCAGATATTCTGCCGCTATATACAAGATTTCATTTTATAAAATTTTTCTGTTATTATTGGGTGTGATAGGGTCACGCCGAAGGAAGAGGCGTTTTCATTCCGTATTTGTATTTCCGCATAACCCGGTTGATAGGCCGATCAATCGCTGATATACTGTTCGCCAGCACACAATAGATATGAGTACGTTCCGTTTGTAATTACTATATCTGGTTACTTTACAAACTTATCAAATAATACTATTTTATCAGTCGTCGAGAATTCGGCAATAGTTCTCGGTGAGACAGCTCTTGGGCACGTGTCCCCAAGATGGCTCCCGAAACGAATTCGTCGTAAGCATACCAAGTGTCAGTGACCCACGACTGAAGTCGTGGGCTTGTCAGTGGACTCCCCTTCTCCCGTCGAATTGACGGAGGCGTGGAAATCGCCGTTCAGGTTCAACGTCCCTGACGTTAGCACACACTGACAGGGTGC
>LFFM01000263.1_pt1 | contig 35384 bp, 32 predicted proteins | sample 643131 | NCBI WGS metagenome assembly LFFM01 (sample SAMN03777445, study PRJNA286221) | soda lake metagenome | biome: soda lake; feature: Kulunda steppe; material: water; isolation source: sample Tc-Br brine of Tanatar trona crystallizer | place: Russia: Kulunda steppe | collected 2011-07
GATCAAGGACACACGCCGTCGGAGCCTCGTTTGCACACCGACTGTGGACGATACATGGAACTCCCTCCGAGCGATCGCGGGAGCGAATCGCGCAGTCGACATCCCACCGTTCACGCGAGTTTATAAGCGGAGCGTGGGATGTCGACTGCGCGATTCGCTCCCGCGATCGCTCGGAGGGAGTTCCATGTATCGTCCACAGTCGGTGTGCAAACGAGGCTCCGACGGCGTGTGTCCTTGATCGGCGACACTCCGATGGGGCTTCATCCCCGCCGTGAACGGCGAGACTTTCGCCTCGAATCTTCCGTACCCGGACGTGGAACGACCGAGCCGGAGCCGCAGTCCCCATCGGCGGGTCGCTCGCCGGCGTCGAAGTCGGGGGTTTTTACTCACGTCCGGCCTCGTCTTCGCGCATGATACTGTCGGACGCGGACATTCTCGCCCGGCTTGCGGAGGGCGACCTCGGGATCGAGCCGCTGGCGGACGTCGACCAGCAGGTCCAGCCCGCGAGCGTCGACCTCCGGCTTGGCGAGCGCTTCCTGGAGTTCCAGCGAACGAACATCCCATGTATTCACCCGACGCAGGCCGACGAGGTCGGTGAGTACGTCACGGAGACGACCGTGCCCGAAGGCGAGGAGTTCATCCTCCATCCGGGCGACTTCGTGCTCGGCACCACCGTCGAGCGCGTCACCATCCCCGACGATCTGGTCGCCCACGTCGAGGGGCGCTCCTCGCTCGGCCGGCTCGCCATCGTGGTCCACGCCACCGCCGGGCTCGCCGACCCCGGATACGAGGGACAGATCACGCTCGAACTCTCGAACCTCGGCACCGCACCGGTAGCGCTCTCGCCCGGCATGCGCATCTCCCAGCTCACCTTCACCGAGCTGACCTCTCCGGCAGACCGGCCGTACGGCGACGAGCGCGGCTCGAAGTATCAGGACCAAGACGGCCCGCAAGCGTCCCGGATCGGCGACGATCCGGAGTTCTCGGACGGCGCGGCCGTCGACGGCAGACCGGGTGGGACCGAATGAGGTTCATCGAGGAGGTCGTCGTCGACGAGTTCCTCCCGACGGTACGGTCGATGCTTGCGGAGGATCTGCGGGCGCGCGGCTTCACCCAGCGTGAGGTCGCGGACGCGCTCGGCATCTCGCAGTCGGCCGTCTCGAAGTACGCACACGGCGACGTCGCCCGTCACGACCGGATCGTCGCGGACGACCGGGTACGCGAGCTGGTCGAGCGCGTCGGCGAGGGACTCGCGACCGGGGACATGAGTCGGGTCGCGGCGCTCGTCGAGATCGAGGTGTTGATCCGGCGGTTGGAGGATGGCGACCTGCTCGCGGAGCTTCACGAGGAAGCGATGCCGGCGCTCGCGGACGTCGACGTCGACTTCTCCGTTCACGACCCGGGCAGCGGACTCCGCGAGCGCGAGACCGTCCTCGTGTCCGTCCGCCGCGGACTGCGCACGCTCACGAACGCCTCCGGCTTCGCGGGGCTCATCCCGAACGTCGGCGCCAACGTCGTCGAGTGTCTCGCCGACGCGGAATCGATCGACGACGTCGCCGCCGTTCCCGGTCGCCTCGTCGACGTCAAGGGTCGGGCGATGGTGCCGGGCGACCCCGAGTTCGGCGTGAGCGAACACGTCGCCGGACTGCTGCTCGCCGCCCGCTCGGCGGGGTCGACGGCGCGGGGAGCGGTGAACCTCCGATATGACCCGGACGTCGTCGCGACGCTCGCGGAGACGTACCCGACCGCGGCGTTCGACGCGGAGCGCCCGATCGACGAGGCGGTCGCCGACGCGCTCGCGGACCGCGATCCGGACGACACCGTCGTCCTCTATCAGACCGGGGCGGTCGGCGTCGAGCCGATCGTGTACGTGCTCGCGGCCGACGCGCCGGCCGCCGCACGGATCGTGCGTGACGTCCTGTGAGTTCCGGTCGATGCGACGCGACCTACCGGGCGGGCACGACGGTGATGGTCCGCTTGCGGTCGATGGCGTCCTCGAGTTCCTCGGCGATCGCGGAGCCGCGTGACACCTGCACCTCGCCGCCGCGGCCGACCGTGGCGGTGAAGAGATACTCGCCGTCCGCGCGCACTTCGACCGTCTCGCCGACGCCGCCGTCGACGCCGATCACGACGTGTCGGGAGGTGATCTCCGGCTGGACGACCTCCCCACGGTCCGCCCCGACCTGCTCGTCGCCCGCGGCTCCCGCGCTGGCTCCGCCGGTGCCCGATCCGTCCGCGCTGCCGCTCCCACCCTGACGGCCGGGACGCTCGTCGTGGGTGCGGACGTCGATGTCGATGCCGAGCCGGTTCTCGATGTCGCTGATCCGGCCGCCGCCCTTGCCGATGACGGAGGCGATGTCGTGCTCCTCGACGTAGACGATCGCGTCGTTCTGGCCCTGCAGCTCGACCTCGACGTGGCCGCGGGCGACCGAGCGGATCTCGCGTTCGATCTCCTGTTTGGCGATCCGGTCGACGCCGGTCTCGGGCTCGTCGTCGCCCTCGTTCAGGGGAACGGTGACGACCTGCCGGTTGAACGTGTAGATCTCGTACTCCGGCCGTCCCGTCGCGAAGTTCGTCACCTGAATGACCGGGCGCGCGAGGTCCTCGGCGGTGAGCCCCGCCGGCACCTTCACTTCCGTCTCCACGTCGTAGACGGTGTGAACCTCGCCGGCCTCGATGTACACGACCGTGTCGACGATCTGCGGGATCATCCCGAGCTCGACGCGGCCGACGAGCCGCTGGAGCGCGTCGATCGCGCGGGAGGCGTGGACGACCCCGACCATCCCGACGCCGGCCATCCGCATGTCGGAGAACACCTCGAAGTCGTTCGTCTTCCGGACCTCGTCGTAGATGGTGTAATCGGGCCGGACCAGCAGCAGCGAGTCGGCGGTGTTCTCCATCTCGCCGCCGAGCGCACCGTACTGGGTGATCTCCGGGCCGACCTGGAGGTCCCGCGGCTTCTCCATCGTCTTGACCGCGTAGTCGGAGTCGTTCAGGAACTCCGCGACCGCCTGCGCGAACGTCGACTTGCCGGCACCGGGGGAACCGGAGATCAGCACGCCGCGTTTCCGCTCGAGGAATCGCTCCCGCAGCTCGTCGGCGAACTCGTAGTCATCCAGCGTCGTCTTCGCGATCGGGCGAACGGCCGTGATCTCGATCCCGTCCGCGAACGGGGGGCGAGCGACCGCGATCCGGTAGTTTCGGTACTGGACGATGTCCATCCCGTCGTTCGACAGCTCGATGAACCCCTCGTTCGACTGCCGTGCGAGGTTGACGACCGTCGTCGCCCACTCGTTCATGCGCTCCTCGCTCGTGGGCTCGTCGTCGATGACCTCGTAGCGCATCTCGCCGAGCCGTCCGCGTTTCGCCTTCGGCTTCGTTCCCGACTTGAGATGGACGGACATCGTCTCGTCGGTGAACAAGTCCGCTATCGGCAGTTCCTCGACTACCCCCCTGGTGACCGGCTCGACGTAATCGACGGCGACCCCTTTCGCGCGGGCAACCTCCGTCTGGACGATGTCGCTGGAGAGCAGCGTCGCGTCGTGCTCGGCGGCGACGTCGCGGATGATCGCGTCGATGTCGCCCTCGTCGGCGTGCGCCTTCGCGGTCGCCTCGGGACGTGCGCCGACGTACCGGAGCTCGATCGTCTCCTCGTCCGCATGCTCGGCGAGCCGCTGGAGCTCCGAGAGCCCGTCCCAGCCGGCATCCAGACCGTCGTTGGCCTGTGATTCCAGTTCGCCGACCACGGCCTCCGGGACCAGCACCGTCGCCCCCTCGTAGCTGCCGTCCGCGACGCGTTCGGACACGCGGCCGTCGATGACCGCACTGGTGTCCGGTACTACGTTCATACCGAGTCTGGGTGCGGGAGCGGTATAAGGGTGTTCGACCGGCACAGGTGTGCCCCGCCGGGACGAATTCGGGAAAAGGTATGGTCCGTCGGCGAGAGGGGCAAGCCGTGTTCCGTTCCGAACCCCTGGCGTCGACGGCGGACGCGCTCCGGCACGGTCGGACCGACCCCCTGGCGCACGTCGAGCGACTCCTCGAACACGCCGAGACCGTCGAACCGCGGATCGAAGCGCTCGTCGACGAGCCGGATCGAGGTGACCGCGTCCGTGACGCCGCCAGGGCCGTAGCGACGCAATACCCCTACTCCCCCGACCGTCCGCCGCTGTACGGCGTCCCGGTCGGCGTGAAGGATATGTTCCACGTCGACGGCCTCCCGACGCGGGGAGGATCGGAGCTCCCGCCTGAGGCGCTCGCCGGACCGGAAGCGGCGGTCGTGACCGCGCTCCGGGACGCTGGCGCGCTCGTGTTCGGCAAGACGGTGACCACCGAGTTCGCGCATTTCGAACCGGGTCCCACTCGCAATCCCCACGACACGTCGCGGACGCCCGGCGGGTCATCGAGCGGATCGGCGGCCGCGGTCGCCACGGGCGTCTGTCCGCTCGCGCTCGGGACCCAGACGATCGGATCGGTGATCCGCCCGGCGGCGTTCTGCGGCATCGTCGGATTCAAACCGACGTTTGGGCGGGTTTCGACAGATGGCGTGATCACGCTCTCGGCGTCCGTCGACCACGTCGGATGGTTCACGCAGGACGTCGAGGGGTCGGAGCTGGTCGCGTCGGTCCTGTGTGACGACTGGCGGACGCTCCCGTCGCCGTCGTCGCGACCGACCCTCGGAGTGCCGACGGGACCGTACCTCGAACAGGCGTCGGCGACCGCCCGCGACGCGTTCGCGTCCCACGTCGACCGGCTGACCGAGGCGGGGTACGAGGTGGTGCGTGCCGACGCGCTCTCGGCCATCGACTCGATCAACGCCCGTCACGAGCGACTCGTCGCGGCGGACGCAGCGCTCGCACACGAGGCACGCTTCCGCGAACACGGCGACCGGTACGCCGCGGCGACTCGCGAGTTGATAGACGAGGGAATGGACGTTACTGCCCGGGCGATCGCCCGCGCACGCCGGAGCCGTGGTGAGTTACGCGAGCTGCTCGCCGATCGAATGAACCAGGCGGGGATCGACCTGTGGATCGCGCCGGCCGCACCCGGTCCCGCGCCCCGCGGTATCGACACGACTGGCGACCCGGTGATGAACCTCCCGTGGACGCATGCCGGACTCCCGACCGTGACGGTTCCCGCCAGCCGCACCGACGATGGACTCCCCCTCGGCGTGCAGATCGCGGGGCGATTCGGGGCGGACGAGGACGTGCTCGGGTGGGCAGGCGGGATCGACGCGGTGTTTCCCGCTTCGAGGACCGGCGGATCGGGCGCCTGAGGCCGTTCGTCGAGCGACCACGCGGCCGATTCACCACGGTCGCGGGCGAGAGGAATGACGACGTGTCTGCTCGATTCACTCCATGTCCGGCCGGACCGTTCCGCCGGCGTCACGTATCCGCCGGCTCACTGCCGTCGTTTCATCTTTCGGGACGCTCACGTCGAGTTCGATCCGGCCACCGTATCGCACATCGGACACCGTCATGGCGTCGTACAGCCACGAGACCGTCGACTGTCCCTCATCCGTGTACGGCAGCGTGACGGCGAGATCGGACTTCGGCAGCACGCTGTCGATCGCCTCTCGCATCCGTTCCGGCGTCGCCACATCGACCGTCACGGGAACCGCGTCGAATCGGTCGGCGAAGCGCTCGACCGGACCGACGCTCGACCGGTGTCCCAGAACGATATCCGCACGTTCCAACGCCTCAACGGTTCCGGGCACGACGCTCTCGAACCAGTCGGGGACGTGACCACACCACGGAATTCCGGGAGCGTTGGTCACGGCCACATCGTGCGGGCCGACGTCCATCCGGTCGGTCTCCGCGCGGGCTGGAGCGGACGGTGACGCCGGCCCGTCCGCCCGACACGAATCACGGCGGACATACGAGGACGCATCGACTCGACTGACGATGACGACGTACGCGTCGGCGCGGACGTGTGAGGTGCGGACCCGCTTTCGTGCCCGCCGCGTCGCCGATTCGAGCCGTGCTCGCTGACCGTCGCACCGACGGTTCAGCTCGTCGACAAGCCCGCCGTCGCCGTCCGGCGATCGCAGCTCTCCCTCGCGTCGACGCCGTTCCGTGACCCGGCGTTCCCGGCGGGCATCGCGCAGCTCGAGCCGACCCTCCGCGACCGGGTTCGACCCCGCAAGCGACGTCCAGACGAGCGCGGCACGGTCCCGAACGGTCACCGGTGCCAGTCGGTCGGCAAGGTCGACGAGTTGGCCGACGTGCGGCTCTCCGTCCACGACGAGGAGCGCCGGATCGGTCTCCTCGACACGCCGAGCGACGCGGTCGACGACACCCGGCGGAAGGTAGTAGCGGCCGTCCTCTGGACGGTCGGCCACCACGGTGTCCACGTCGTAACCCAGTGACTCGAGGACCGCAGGAATCCACGGCGTTATCTCGCCGCGTCCGCTGGCGACCGTCGCGCTGTCGGTCATATCTCGATCCCCGCCACGGCGAGCCGCCGAACGACGGGCTCAGTCGGCGAGGTCGATATCGCCGTCGGAGTCATCGTCGTCACGTCGAGCGACCACGATGCCGCCAACGAAGAGCAGCAGTCCGAGGACCAGCAACCCGACGGTAAGTGCTTGTCCCGATACGACCACGCCAGCCCCGACCGCTCCGGTCGCGGCGATATGCAGGATTGCAGTTTGGTTCACAGCACTCGTATGTCCCCAAGCGTGAAAACGCCCGGGTTGCCACCACGTGGTGCCCTCATTACGCGGGCGCTCAACGGTTTCACCGACCGCTCAACCGTTCTCTTTCAACGGCTCGCGAGCGCGTGTCAGGAATCGGGACCGTCCCCGCCTGTGAGACGAGATTTTAGTATGCTCCGTGGATAATGTGTGCTTGAATGGACGAACTCGATCGGGTGTTGAGTAAGTACGCGACCAGCCAGAACCTCATGGACCGGATCAGATACGTTTGTGAGTCCTTGAGCATCTCCTTCGACCGATGGGAGGAGCAGTACGTCAGCGGTCCCAGCCTGTACTTTCTGATCGTGGCTGAAACCGACTTCGAGATGTACACTGATTCGCTGGGGGAGAACGTCTGGCCGACCGATCGATGCACGCTCGTTACGGATTCGTCCGAGAAGTTCAAGCAGGTCGCGGAGGACGTTGCGTTCAGTCGTGACGGAGCCATCATCGTGACGGGGGACGGAACGATTCAAAAACAGATGGTCCGGGTCCGTAGCCCTAGCCGAGACGAGGTCCCGGAGGTCGCGCAACTCGAGTATCCCGATTGGATGGGGACGAAACACATGAGCGCGCTGGAAACCTCGCTTCGCGAAAACGTGCTGTGGGCGATTACGCTCAGCGAGGAGGACGGCCGGGTCACGACGTATCTCAATGGCACGTACCAGGATTATCCTCGGGACGAAATCGGCGGCCGATGGAGACCGGAGACGTAACCGGGTCCTACCTCTCGCCGGAATCGTTCGTGGTTTGAGCCCGGTTCGTTCGCGTCCGTGGAGTGATACCGTTCGCGTCCATACGGAACGTATGGAACCGAATGCCGTTCGCCGGGCGTGGGACGACGTGGCTGACGCGTACGCCGCTAGCCGCGATCCGGACGGATCGGATGCGAACCTGATCGACGACCTGCTCGGGGTGCTTCCGACGGACCCGGACGTGCTCGACGTCGGTTGCGGCGACGGGGCCCGGACGCTCGCGAACCTTCCGGACGGAAGCATCGGCCTCGACGTCTCCGGACGATCCCTCGAACTCGCCGGCGAGACGGTGCCCGGTGCCCGGCTCATTCACGGCGAGATGACCGAACTCCCCGTTCATGCCGACCGATTCGACGCTATCACCGCGTATCACGCCGTGTTCCACGTCCCGCGTGATCGTCACCCGACTGTCTATCGGGAGTTCGCCCGTGTCCTCCGCCCGGCGGGACGGCTGCTGATGACGCTGCCCGGCGGTCGGTTCGAGACGGTCCGACGGGGATGGATGGGCGGCCGGATGTTCTTTTCGGCGCCGGGCCGTGATCGCACGCTCACGCAGCTCCGCGAGGCGGGCTTCGTTGACCTCGAGACGATGACCGCGACCGACCCGCTCGGGAGCAGCACGGAGTTCGTCCTCGCGACCCGGGAGGCGTGACCGTGACGCTCGACCCGGACGAGATCCCCCACGACGTTCGTGCGACCCTCTCACAGCTGCTCGACCGAGCCGGCGACGCCGCGCGACGCGGCAATGATGAAACGGCCGCCCGGCTGCTCGGTACCGCCAGCACCGTCGCCGAGAACAAGCTTCCCGCGGGGGACTACAGGGAGCGAGTTCGCCACGGCTGTACGGCGGCCCGGGCGGCACTCCCCGACGGGGTGCTCGCGGCCGAGTACGCGGCAGCGACCGCGGCGCGGCTTTCGGACGAGTGAGACGAACGTGCCCGTGCCGAGCGCAACCGGCGGAGTTCCGTCCATCGTCGGGACCCTTTTCGCGGTCGGGACCGAGGATCACCCATGCGCGTCGCCACGCTGTTGCCCTCGGCAACCGAGACGCTGTTCGCGCTCGGCATCGAGCCGGTCGGCGTTTCCCACAGCTGCGACCACCCGCCCACGGCCGGCACGCTGCCGACGCTCACGCGCACCGTCGTCGATCACGAAGATCGCGGGGCGGCCGACATCGACGCCCAGATGCGCTCCGTCGACGGCGCCGTCTACGACCTCGACGTGGACCGACTCGCCGCGCTGGAGCCTGATCTCGTCGTCACGCAGGCGACGTGTGACATCTGCGCGGTCGACGCGGGCGCGGTTCACGAGGCCGTGGCCTCGCTCGACCCCGTGCCCGAGGTGCTGACGCTCGACCCCCACTCGTTCGGCGACGTTCTCGACGACGTGACGCGGCTCGGCGAGGCGGTCGACCGTCCCGACGCGACCGCGACGCTCGTTGACGGACTGACCGACCGCGTCGACCGCGTCCGAGAGCGAGCGGCCGACGCCGTCACCCGGTCGGATCGCCCCCGGACCACGGTGCTCGACTGGACCGACCCGCCGATCCGGGCCGGCCACTGGGTCCGTGACATGGTCGACATCGCCGGCGGCGACCCGTCGTTCCAGCCCGACGGGGCCTCCGAGCCGGTTGCCTGGGAGGACGTCCGCGCGTACGATCCACAGGCGCTCGTGGTCGCGCCCTGTGGCTTCGAACGCGGCCGGGCGCTCGACGCAGCCGGTGCCCTCGTCGATCGACCAGGGTGGCGCGACCTCGCCGCAGTCGCCGCCGACCGAGCGTACGCGGTCGACGGCAACGCGCTGTTCAACCGACCGAGCCACCGATCGGTCGACTCGCTGGAGGCGCTGTTCGCGTGTCTCCACCCCGAGCAGACGGCGACGCCGCCCGACGAGCGAGACCGCGTCGCGCACGTCGACACGACGATATCCGCAGTGCGTGCCGATGGCGGGTGACGTCGGCTGTGGACCGTTGATCCGGATCCGTTGCATCCTCAGCGACTGCCGGGTGACGATTGGTGAGTACGGAGGATGTAGTCAGCAAGTCAGCATCCAGTAAAACAACTTATGTATTGGCGACTGATAACACCGACCCAAGGGCACTGCTAGATTGAGGTTGAATTGAATGGAGCTCTTCGATGGGGGTGGGAAGATGCTGTTCGAAGAACTCCAAGTAGACATAACGGATTCTTCGGATGTGGAGTTTTTGGACATCGTCAACGGGTACTGGGCGACTCGTGGAGGGGAAGGCGACTCCGATGTACCCCTGCAGTTCGACGCGCAACAAGACGGCGTCCAATGGAATGGCATGTGGGACGGCGAAGAAGTTCTACTCGTCACGGATGACGACACCGCGACAACGGATAATACGCTACGGAGTTTTGCGATAGAGCCGGAGAACGACCCGAAGTATGGTGTTCAGCCGCCGAAGATTGTAACGAAACCCGCGAACTCGACCGGCCAGTCAGGTCTCGGCCCGGTCGCGGAGCCCGGACAGCGTCGCTGCCTCGCGGAGGTCGTCCACCGTGCAGTACCACGCGCCCCGGACCCCGTTCCCGTCGTTCTCGACCGGGGCAGCGAGCGGGACGAGGTCGTCGAACGCGAAGACGACGACCACGCGCTCGTCGGAGAACGGGTCGATCAGCGCCGCCCAGTCATCCTCGTCCATCGGGCCGGGTCCGCCGCGGGTCCGTTCGGTCCGGTCGACGACTCGGGCGTAGTGGGTGATCGCCGACACCGGCGCGGTGCGATAGAATGCCATGTAGTCAAACGCAGCGCGTGTGCGATCGTACGACCGCGGGCTCGGGTAGTAGCCCTCCCGACAGCGCTCGAACGTGTCCGGCCGCGTGGCGACCACACAGACTCTCGCGTCGTCCGGCGCGTCGTCCACCGGCGCGTCCGCAGCGAACCGATCGAGGTCCATGCCGGTTGTAGTCGCCGGACGCGGATATATCCGCGCTCAACCCGTATCCATGTCGATGCCACGGACTGCGGCGAGCGATCGGGGGTGGACCGCGGAGCAGACGGCCGAGGAGGGCCAAAAGTCGGTCGGCAACGCCGAAGCTCAGGTCGGTGTCGACCCGGGTTCGACCGATCCAGCACTCGAGATCGAGAGAGTCTCAAAGCGATTCGGGCGTGGTGCCGGGTCGGTGCTCGCGGTCGACGACGTGTCGCTGACCGTCTCACGCGGCTCGATCGTCGGGATTCTCGGGCCGAACGGGGCCGGCAAGACGACGCTGATCAAATGTGCGCTCGGGATCGTGTTGCCCGACTCCGGTACCGTTCGCGTGTTCGGTACGGACGTGGGCGAGGGACGTCGTACGGCGTATGCCAATGTCGACGCCATGCTGGAGGGCGCACGAAACGACTACTGGCGGCTCACCGTCCGCGAGAACCTGCGTTACTTCGCGACGATCCACGGGGTCGATCCGGACTCCGTCGCGGACCGCCACGACCGGCTTCTGGACCGACTCGGACTGAGCGGGAGGGCGGAGACGCCGGTCAGGGATCTCTCGCGCGGTATGAAACAGAAAGTGTCGCTCGCGAGCGTCCTCGCGGGGGGTGCAGAGCTCGTCTTTCTCGACGAGCCGACCCTCGGGCTGGACGTCGAGAGTTCGCGAACGCTCCGACGGGAACTTCGGCGACTCGCGACCGACGAGAGGCTCACGATCGTCGTGAGCAGCCACGACATGCGCGTCATCGAGGACGTCTGCGATCGAGTCGTGATGATGGCAAACGGTCAAATAGTGGCCGACGACACCGTCGAGGCCCTAGTCTCCAGAACCGGCGCCGACGCGGTCCGGATCGTCGGCCGGGGCTTCGACGACGCGACCGTCTCGTGCTTGCGGAACCGGTTCGAGGTCCGGTCGGTTGAGCGACACGCACCGCCACGGACCGAAGCGGCCGTGGCTCCGTCGACCGCGGTGGAGGTCGTCGCCTCCGGCGGGGAGGTATACGACCTGTTCGACGCGCTGCGCGGGAGCGGCGTCACGATCGAATCGATCGAGACGGTGGAACCGACGCTGGAGGAGGTGTTCCTTGACGTCACCGGAATGGAGGCGGGTGAGGACGAGCAATGACGCTCGGCCGCTCCGACCCGGCCACGGCCAACGGGGAAGCTCAACCCGCCAGTTACTACCACCTCGCCCGAGCGGTGCTATACCGCGAGTACTTGATCTTCGTGCGGTATCCGGCGAACGCGATCGGCGGCATCGTCATCGCGCTGTTCTTTTTCGGCGTACTCTTTTATGGAGGGAGACTGCTCGCGGGGCAGGCGCTCTCCGACTCGCTTGCGGGGATCATCGTCGGCTACTTCCTGTGGACGCTGTCGGTCGGGGCGTACTCCTCGGTGTCGAACGATATCGGCAGCGAGGTACAGTGGGGGACGCTGGAACGACACATCACCAGCCCCTTCGGATTCGCCCCGGTCGCGCTGTTGAAAGGCGTCGCGAAGGTTGTCCGGACGTTTCTGACCTCGGCGATCGTGCTGGCCGTCATGCTGCTGGTGACCGGCACGCGACTCAGCCTCGACCCGATTACCGTCGTCGTCGTGGCGGGACTGGCGATCACCTCCGTGCTCGGACTCGGGTTCGCCGCCGGTGGCGTTACCGTGTTGTATAAACGGATCGGCAACTGGCTGAACCTCCTGCAGTTCGGATTCGTCGTTCTGGTCTCCGCGCCGGTGTTCGACGCACCGTGGGCTCGGGTGCTCCCGCTGGCTCACGGGAGCGCGCTGCTCCAGCGGGCGATGGTTGATGGCGTTCGGCTGTGGGAGTTCCCGGTCGTCGACCTCGCGCTTCTCGTCGCGGTCGCCGTCGGCTACCTGCTCGGCGGCTACGTCGTGTTCCACTACGCGACCCGTCGCGCGCGGCGGCTCGGTGTGCTCGGCGACTACTGACGTACGAGCACCACACCACCGTCAGTTGGCGTACGGACGGGGATCGGGTAACTCGCGTCGACGTTTTGTCCCTCCGGCACGTACCATGACACATGGACGACTCGCCGGAGGCGATCGCTGGCGTCACCGACCTCGACATGGCCAGAACGCGTGCGCTCGTGACGGGGTCAACGAGCGGGATCGGGCGGGCGGCCGCGGTCGCGCTCGGCCGGCTCGGTGCCGACGTCATCGTACACGGCCGCGACCCGGACGCCGGTGCGGCCGTCGTCGACGAGATCGCGAGAACCGACGGAACCGGGCGGTTCATCGAGGCCGACTTCGCCGACATCGATGCAGTCAGGGATCTGTCGGCCGCCGTTCGCGCCGAGACGGACGGGCTCGACCTGCTCATTAACAACGCCGGCGGCCTGTTCCGTGAGGGCCGACTAACCGACATCGGCGTCGAGTACACCTTCCACGTGAACCACCTGGCACCGTACCTGCTGACGAGTGAACTCCTCGGCCACCTCCGTCCGGGTGCGCGGGTCGTCACCACCGCGTCGGCGGCTCACCGCGGATCGTCGCTGGATCTCGATCGGGTGACTCGCGTCGACGACTACTCGAGCGTCCGCGCGTACGGCCACTCGAAGCTCGCGAACGTCCTCTTCGCTACGGAGCTCGCACGGCGACTCGAACGCGCTGGCCGGGAAGCGACATCGAACGCGCTCCATCCGGGCGCGATCCCGGGGAGCGGGTTCGGCCGGTTCCTGCCCGGCCCGATACCACGGCTCCTCCGGACGCTCGAGGCCGTGCCGGGCGTGACGTCCGTCGCGGACGGCGCGGCGGAGCTGCTGTGTGCCGCCTGCTCCTCGCGCCTCGATGGCGTCTCCGGCCGATACCTCTCCGGACAGCGCCTCGCCACGCCATCGGACGCGGCCCGCGATCCCGACGCCGCCCGGCGACTCTGGACGAATAGCGCCGATCTCCTCGACATCGGCGAACCCCTCTCCGACGCCGGCGACGGCGGGGTGTGACGCTCGTGTCGTACGACCGTATCCACGCGCGACGGCCGTGCTACCGCGTCGACCGATGGTCCGTCGGCCGGATCGAGTCGATCGCTGAACGCGATGGTCACTGGCATATCACGATCCGGACGCCCGACGGCGACCCCGTCGAACTCGTTGTCACGCTTGCCGTCCGCGACCTGTTTCTCGGCCGACTGGACCCGGATGACGGATCGCCGGTCGGGGAGCGTGTCTGGTACCGGAAGCGAGGCGCGGGGTCGTGATCCACCGACTGCATTGGGGGTCGGCTTACCGATCGACGGTGGATGACCGCGATCCCCCGACGAGTACATAAAAGGGGTCGCTTCGACCGCGCTCCGTGATCCGCTCGACCACGCTCATACCGCCGGCGCCGAGGTACGAGGCAACCAGATCGGCACGGCCGTCCATCGACGCGTCGCGCCACGCGCGGACCGCTTTCGTCGGGAACATCCGGTTTGCGAAGCTCACCACGACGACGCCGTCGTCATCGCGGATGCGGTCGAATTCGGTGAAGACCGCCCCGGGGTACTGCAGATACTGGACGGACAGCGCACAGCAGACGACATCGACGGCGTCGTCCGTGAGCGGAAGCGCCTGCTCGCGATTGAGGTCCTGCGTGAACCACTCGTCGTATCGGTCGTTTTCGCGCAGCTCCGCCTCATTGAGCCCGTGGCCGACCACACGTTCGAGGGCCGTGTCGGGGAAATGTGACACCCAGCTGCCCATCGCGTCGAACACCCGATCGCCGGGTTCGAACAGGTCGTCGTACAGTTCGGCGAGTCGGTCGAGGAACGCGTCGTCCGCGTGCGTGACGTATCGAGGCGAGTCGTAGAACCGCCCGTCGTTCGACTCGTCGAGCTTTCGGCGGTCCACGTCGGAGAGCGGCTCCATGCCGACCGTACGTGGCCGTCCGTCATCAACTGCGGGATCCGGCCGATCTCCTCGGGACACGTCGTCCGCGATATTCGCCGCTGTCGCCCTCGCACTCGACGGATCAGCCCGTCCTTATCGGCGTGGAGTCTGGTCTCGTTCGCGAGTCCCTCGCGCACGCGCGCGAGGGGTTGATACGCATTCGGCACCTGGATACATGTATGGAGTCAGCTAACGAGACCGGCGATGGAGCGATTCCCGATCACGAACGCGTCGACGTGTCGGTGCTCGTCATTGGGGCGGGTGCGGCCGGCGCCCGAGCGGCGATCGAGCTCGCGGAGCGTGGCGTAAACGACGTGCTGGTGCTCGGTAAGCGGGGTCACGGTGACGCACACACGACGTGGGCCAGGGGTGGGATCAACGGCGCACTCGGAACGCACGACTCGAAGGATGACTGGACGATCCACGCCGCGGACACGCTGAAGGAGGGCCACTTCCTCAACGACCCCGAGAAAGTGGAGACGGTCACCGAGGCGATGCCGGATCGACTTCACGAACTGGACGAGTGGGGCATGGCGTTTTCGCGGACGGATGACGGCGGGATCGACCAGCGGTACTTCGGCGCGCAGTCGTTCCGCCGTACCGCCTTCGCGGGCGACCACACCGGCGAGTCACTGCTCGACACCCTCGTCTCGAGAGCGCAGGCGCTCAACGTGCCGTACCGGGAGAACGTGATGATCACGAAGCTCCTCTCGGACGGAGATCGCGTCTACGGGGCCGTCGGGTTCGACATGGATTCCGGCGAGTTCCTGTCGTTCAACGCCGGTAACGTCGTGCTCGCAGCCGGCGGGTACGCCGCGATCTACAACCGGCACACCTCGCGGGACGACGAGAACAACGGCGACGGACCCGCCCTGGCGTACGACGCCGGGGCGACAGTGATGGACATGGAGTTCGTCCAATTCCACCCGACTGGGATGGCGGTCGACGAGGACGATCCGGAATGGGAGCCGTGGAGCGGCCGCCTCGTGACCGAGGCCGTCCGCGGCGATGGCGGACGGCTGTACAACGCGGCTGGCGAGCGGTTCATGGAGCGGTACTCGCCCGACCAGATGGAGCTTGACGCTCGGGACGTCGTCGCTCGCGCCATCGCGACGGAGATCGCGGAGGGCCGCGGCACCGAGAACGGCGGCGTCCGCCTCGACATCTCCCATCGGGACGCCGAGTTCATCGCGGAACGGCTCCCCCGAATGTACGATCGGTTCGCGGACCTTGGCGTCGACTTGGCGGCGGAGCCGGTCGAGGTCGCGCCGACCGCACACTACGGGATGGGTGGCGTCCGCGTCGATGCCCACGGCGAGACCGACTTGGAAGGGTTGTTCGCCATCGGCGAGACGATGGCGGGCGTCCACGGCGCGAACCGGCTCGGCGGTAACTCCCTCGCGGAGACGGTCGCCTACGGCGCCGTCGCCGGAGAACGGATCGCCGACCGGGTCGACGGAGCGGGAACGATCCCGGACGGAGTCACCGAAACGGTTTTGAAACCACATCTGACTGATCTCGCCGACACCGCGAGTCAGGACGGCACCCACGATGTCGACGCCCTCATTGCCGACTTGCGTGACCTCATGTGGGAGCACGCCGGAATTCTCAGGGACGGCGCGTCGCTCCAGGACGGTCTCGATCGCCTCAAAGCGCTTCAGGAGCAGGCCGGAGCGGTTCGCGTCGGACCTCCGACCGACCGGTCGTTCGAACGTGCGATCGATCTCGGCTTCATGTTGACGGCGGCCGAGGCCGTCCTTCGCGGCGCGATCGAACGGACCGAATCCCGCGGGGCACATTACCGGACCGATCACCCGGATATCGATGTGGAGTGGCAGCGCAACGTCTGCTTCGAGCCGGCAGACATCGGACGGATGGATCCCCGCACGGAACCCGTCGGGGAACCGAGCCCGGCGGTCCGAACCGCGCTCGATGCGGGCTACGAACTGGAGTATCACCAGCTCGAGTAACCGACAGCGCGCCCGCGCGCTGAGCTGGCTTCGACTCGGGTAGCCCGATCGTGACCGGGTAACGAGCAGCTTTCTACACGCTCACGAAGAATGCCCCGGGCCCTGACCCCGAGGCGATTCACGAGACGATTTCGCCGTCCCCGACGGTCGGATACCTGCCGCGTTGCTGGAACGACGTTCTCCGTCTCGACCGCTAGTTCGGCGCGTTCAGTGTATCGTTTAGTCGTCGTCTCCGTCGATCGTCGCGATCGGCTTGGCGTTCCCGAAGGTCGGCGTCGGTCCGTCGCCGGGCGCCGCCCACCCAACAGCGTTACGGAGCACCCGTCGGACGTCGTCGTCGTCGTAGATCGGATACGTCTCGTGGCCCGGTCGGAAGTAAAACACCTTTCCCTCGCCGCGCCGGTAACAACAGCCCGACCGGAACACCTCGCCGCCCTCGAACCAGGAGGTGAACACGAGCGTGTCGGGCTGGGGAACGTCGAACCGCTCGCCGTACATCTCCGTCTCCTCGAGTTCGATGTACTCGCCGATCCCGTCGGCGATCGGGTGGCCCGGCTCAAGGGCCCACAACCGTTCGCGCTCGGCCGTCTCGCGCCATTTCAACGAGCAACTGGTGCCCATAAGCCGTTTGAAGATCTTCGAGTAGTGCCCGGAGTGAAGCACGATCAGTCCCATCCCATCGAGCACGCGTTCGTGAACGCGGTCGACGACCGCGTCGCGGACCTCGTCGTGAGCAGCGTGACCCCACCAGACCAACACGTCCGTCTCGGCGAGCGTCTCCGCCGTGAGTCCGTGGTCCGGCCCCTCGTCGAGCGTCGCAGTCCGAACGTCGTGCCCGCCCGCCTCGATCGCGTCGGCGAGTACCGCGTGTATCCCGTTGGGATACACGTCGGCGACCACGTCGCTCTCGCGCTCGTGTCGATGCTCGTTCCAAACGGTTACCTGCGGCATAGCATACCGTTACTCGCGGGACGCTTGTACTCTAGCCCCGTCCCGCTGAACGGTCCGTGCTCCGGCATCGTTGCTTGCGACGGAGCGACTGCCGCCCCCGCAATCCGGGTGTTCGTGATCTTACCGATCCGGGTGTTCATGCCCCTCCGACCCGTAACTGTCCCGTGAACGCTGAATCGACCGGATCGGACGAGGCCGCCCGGGAGGCGACGACGGATCGGTTCGACGGACCGTGGCTGCGGGTGCTCGTCGTCGCGCTCGTCGGGTGGGTCACGTTGTACGCCGTCGACTGGGCGTTTCTGGAGGCCGCCACGCCCGCCGGGGCGCTCGTCGGATTCGCGCACGCATACGTGCTCGCACCGCTCGTGGCCGCGGCGATGCTGCTCGACTCCCTATCGCTTCGAGAACGCGGAACGGTCGACATCGGTCCGTTCCGATGGTTGTACGCGCTGATAGCGCTCGTCTTCCCGCCGGTCGTCGCTGCCTACTACGCCCATCGCGAGTGGCTCCAGCCGAGCGATCCACACTTGCTCGGTGAGCCATGACCGACGACTGCACGATATGTCGTGTCGTGATGCGACGGAAACACGTCGTGACGCCACGGACCGGCCTGAGTTGGGGTTCGCTACAGCTCGACGCCCGAGGGTATTAGACTCTCTCCCCGGAGCAGGTTCCCCTCGTGGTCGTACACGAGGAACGTCTCCTTGTCGTAGCGTGCGAGCCGTTCGCCGTCGATGTCGATCTCGATCCGGTAGCGTGCCTCGTGGTCGGTCGCGTCGCCGTACTCCCGGGCGGCGCGGATGAACGGTAGTACGTCCTCGGCGCGCTCGTTGAGTTCGAGCACAAAATCACCCGTGTATCGGTTGGTGACGCCGACGACGCCCTCGGCGTCCTCGCCGGCCGACAAGGGCTCTCTGAGCCGGAACGCGACGTCAACCTCGGCGGCCGACAGCAACTCGTCGTCGGCACCCTCCAGTCGCTCCCGCAGCAGTCCTTCGGGCCCGTGGAAGTCGATCCGAACGAGCGGCGTCGTCGGCTCGTCGTCCCCGGAGACCCCCTCGACGGTCAGATCGAAGTAGTCGCGCCGCATTAGCTATATGCCTGTTCGAGGTCGTCGGGTATGAACGTAACGCCCGTGGCACTCCGCGTTCACCGGCGTCGGCGGCCGGCTCCCGATCGGCGTGTCACCGGTCGACCGCAACCGTTGCCTCGGTGTGATGGGATCGTCCGGGCCGCGGAAGCGATTTAAGTCGGGCGGACGCGTACGGAATCGTAACCATCGATGTCGGGGGACAGACACGCCGGAGAGACGGACGGCCGGGTCGACGCGATCCGCCGACGGCTCCGCCGGACGTGGGAGCTGTTCCGCGGGCCCGACGTCGAGACGCGTCCGTTCAGGCCGGGCGAGGACGGTCCGCTCGCCTCGTTCACCGTCCCGGAGGGTGAGCGTGAGGTGGATCGGTACTGGGTGAACGCGCCGTACGCCTACGTCGTCGTGACCTACGACGACGGGGCGAGCGAGCATCTGTACCATGCGGTCGAACCCGACCTCGATGAGTTTGAGCGGGAGCTGCTGGAACGGCTCGCGGAGGACGTCCGTGAGCCGCTCCTGTACCGTACGGACGACGCGGTCGACGAGGCAACGCTGGGGGAGGCGATCGCGTCGATGCTGGCGCAGTACGGCGTCGACGTCGACGTGTCGACGTTCCATGCGCTCCGCTATTACCTCAGTCGGGACTTCCGCGGCTACGGCCCGGTCGATCCCCTGCTCCACGATCGACACATCGAGGACGTCTCGTGTGACGGGTACGACCTCCCGATCTTCGTGTATCACGACGAGTACGCCGACGTCGAGACGGACGTCTCCTTCTCGGAGACGGAACTGGACAACTACGTCATCCGGCTCGCACAGCGCTCCGGCCGACACGTCTCCGTCGGCGACCCGATCCTGGGGACGACGCTGCCGGACGGGTCGCGGGTCGAACTCGCACTCGGCGAGGAAGTCACGCCGCGTGGCTCCGCGTTCACCATCCGTCAGTACGCCGACGAACCGTTCACCCCGATCGACCTGATCAACTACGGCACGTTCTCCGTCGAACAGATGGCGTACTTCTGGCTCTGCATCGAGCACAACAAGAGCCTGATCTTCGCCGGCGGCACCGCCTCCGGCAAGACGACGTCAATGAACGCTGTGTCAATGTTCATCCCGCCACGTGCGAAGGTGCTCACCATCGAGGATACACGCGAACTCTCGCTGTACCACGACAACTGGCTCTCGGCGGTCACTCGCGAGCGGCTTCACGAGGGGACGGATATCGACATGTACGACCTGTTGCGATCCGCGCTGCGACACCGCCCGGAGTACATCATCGTCGGTGAGGTGCGCGGCGAGGAGGCGGTCACCCTGTTCCAGGCGATGAACACCGGACACACGACGTTCTCGACGATGCACGCGGACTCGATCGAGACGGTGATAAACCGGCTGGAGAACGACCCGATCAACGTGCCACGCGCGATGGTACAGTCGCTTGATATGCTGTCGGTCCAGACGCTTTCCCGCTCGGGGCAGGAGCGACTTCGTCGGGCGAAGGTGATCGGCGAAATCGGTGAGATAGACGGTCGAACCGGCGAACTCGACTACTCGTCGGCGTTCACCTGGCAGCCCGGAATCGACGAGTTCCAACGCAACGACTCGACACTGCTCGGCGAGATCCAGCAGGAGCGTGGCTGGAACCGCACCGAACTGCTCCGTGAAACGCGCCGCCGCGAGCGCTTCCTGCGGCTGCTTAACGAGCTGGGCGTTACCGACTATCGCCGGTTCACGGCGCTCGTCAATGAGTACTACGCCGACCCGGACCGCGTCATGGACCGGCTCAGGACGGAGGCGGAGGCGACCGACGGCGCGGATCCGACGGGTGCAACCGGGACGGAGCCGACGGCTGCGGGCGGCGCGTGTCCGGCGGATCCGGTGGACGGAGTTGACACCGATCCGATGACCGAGGCAACCGACGAATGATCGCGTATCTCCCCTTCGCCGGAGCGATCGGTATCTGTCTGATCGTCGCTGCTGCCGCGGTCGAGGAGCGCGTCCGACTCCCGCTCACTCGCGTCGCGCTGTCCCTATTCGGCGAGTACGTCGCCGACCGAAGCTCCCGACGCGCGTCACAGCGCGAGCTGTTGCACGCGGCTCACGTCGGAGAAACCCACCGCGTGTACGCCTCGCGGACGCTGCTGTACGCGGGGCTGCTTGGCGTCGCCGGGAGCGTGTTCGGGGTGTACGCCGTCGCCGGGCTGTTAGCGGTCGTCGGGATCGGCGAGGAGGCGCTCGCGGCCGTTCTCCCCGATCCGCTGGCGTTCCTCGCCGGTCTCGCGCGGCTGACCCTGCTCGACCCGATCGAGCTGTTCGGGCTGCTCGTGGCGTCGTCGGCGACGGTCGGCGCCGGGCTCGCCGCCGGCTTCTACTGGATCCGGTGGGAGCTCCTCCGACAGCGCGCGGTCGCCCGTGCGTCGCGGATCGACGCGACGCTGCCACGAACGGTCGCGTTCGTATACGCGCTCTCGCGGTCGGGAACGGCGTTTCCGCAGATGATGGACACCCTCGCCGAAAACGAGGCGGTGTACGGCGAAGCGGCGACGGAGCTGTCGGTCGCCGTCCGCGAGATGAACGCGTTCGGAACCGACTCGCTGACCGCGCTCGAGCGGACCGCACGGCGGACGCCGAGCGAGGACCTCTCTGAGTTCGCCGAGAATCTTGCGTCAGTCCTCGGATCCGGACAGTCGCTGTCGGAGTTCCTCAACGACCAGTACCGTCGATACAAGGAGGAGGCGGAGGCGAAACAGCAGCAGTACCTCGAACTCCTGTCGACGTTCGCGGAGGCGTACGTCACGACACTCGTCGCGGGACCGCTGTTTTTTATCACGATCCTCGTGGTCATCGGGCTCGTGCTGGAGAACACCCTGCCGGTGTTGCGGGTGATCGTCTATCTCGGGACCCCGCTCGCGACGTTCGGATTCGTCGTGTACGTCGACAGCGTCACGCGGGGCGTCGGCGGCACCGAGCGCGTCGACCCGGCCGATAGGCCGGAGCCGGCCACGACGGTCTCCCTTCCGGACGGCGGGAGCGCGGACGGCCGTTCCGGTTCTTCGAACGGAGGACTCGTCGACGGCGGTCCCGGTTCCGAAAACGAGGAGTCGACCGATGGCGGTCCCGGTTCCGCAAGCGACGACCGGGACCCGAGCCGTCGGGCGGCGAACCGGGAGCGGTTGGCGATCCACGATCGGCTCCGAACCGTCCTCGACTGGCTCGCCGCGCCTATCGACCGGCTCCTGCGGCAGCCGCGGGCGGTGCTCGCCGTCTCCGTGCCGATCGCGGTCGGCTGGGTCGCGTTGACGACGCTTCCGATCACGCTCGCCGAGCCGACCCGCATGGTCGACGCCGCCGACGGCCCGCTCGTCGTGGCGACTGCCGTCGTGTTTGCCTCCTACGCGACGGTGTACGAGGTCGCCAAACGGCGAACGAGACGGATCGAGCGATCGGTGCCCGACTTCCTCGACCGGCTCGCCAGCATCAACGAGGCGGGCACCTCGATCGTCGAGAGCGTCCGCCGCATCGCACGGTCGGACCTGGACGCGTTGACTCCGGAACTCGAACGAGCGTGGCGCGACGTCCGATGGGGTTCGGACGTCGCCTCGGCACTGATACGGCTGGACCAGCGCGTGCGGTCGCCGTTGATATCTCGAACGGTGACGCTGGTGACGAACGCGATGGCGGCGAGCGGCGACCTCGGCCCGGTGCTCCGGATCGCAGCCGACGAGTCGCGGGCGACACGGCGACTGCAACGGGAGCGGCGACAGGTGATGGTCACCTACCTCATCGTCATCTACATCTCGTTTCTGGTATTTCTCGGGATCATCGTCGCGCTGTCGGTGGCGTTCATTCCGGCGATCGAGGGCGCGTCGGTCGGGGGCGGTGCCGACTCGGTACCCGGCGGCGCCGGCGGGATCACGGACGGACTCGGCGACATCGACGTGTTCGCCTACGAACAGCTGTTCTTCCACGCCGCAGCGATACAGGCGGTCTGTTCCGGAATCGTCGCCGGGCAGCTCGGCGAGGGATCGGTCAGGGACGGCGTGAAGCACGCGGTGGTTCTGCTGACGCTCGCCGCCGTGACGCTCGCCGTCGTCGGCGTCCCGTGACTTCCCACCGCTTCGACGGCGACCGATTGAGGTCCCTCGCTGCCGTCCTCGATTCAGCCGTCGCGGCCATCCGGTCGTCGCGGCGTATTTATCCGTCGCGCCCGTCGGCCGGGTATGGATCCGCAGTCGACGTACGATCGGATCGCCGCCCATTTCTCCGCGACGAGGGAGTACGCCTGGCCGGAGGTTGAGTCGTTCCTCGCGGGGCGGTCGGCCGACCGCGCCCTTGACGTCGGCTGCGGCAACGGACGCCACGCCGAGACGCTCGTCGACCACGCAGTCGACGTCGTCGGCGTGGACGTGAGCCGGGGGCTTCTCGCGGAGGCACGGAAGCGGGCGGTCGACCGCGGGTTTTCCGACCGCGTCGCGTTCCTCCACGGCGACGCCGCCGACCTCCCGCTCGACGACGACGTCGCGACGCTGGGCGTGTACGTCGCGGCGATCCACCATCTCTCGCCGCGTGCGCGACGGGTGCAAAGTCTGAACGAACTCGCCCGCGTGCTCCGCTCAGGCGGCGTCGCGCTCGTCAGCGCCTGGAGTACGGCACACGACCGATTCGGCCGCGAGGCGGGGTTCGATACGACGGTCGACTGGACGCTCCCGGGCGGCGACACCGTCCCCCGGTACTACCACATCTACTCTCCCGCCGAATTCGACGCGGATCTCGACGCGAGCGAACTCGAACCCCTCGATCGGACCGTCTCCAGCGGGAACTGTTACGGGGTGGTTCGCGCACCGTGATCCCTACCCGGATTATCGTATCTGATACCTCGGCAGAAGAATTAAAGAAATTGGACAGACCGCGTCGTGTCAATGAGTGCGTCATTGCGAAGGGTCCTCGAACGGATCGCTCCGGACGTCGTCGCCCGAAGCTACCTTGCGAAGTTCACGGTCGCATTGTGTCTGGTCGTCGCGTTGATCGGCGGCGTCGGCGCGGTTACGTACGCCGAAACGACTGACCATCTCGAGGCCGACGCCCAGGAGGATTACACGGCGGTCGCGGAGTTGAGCGCGACCGAACTTGACGTGTGGACCTCCGACCGACGGGCTGACGTCCGCGACGTCGCCGACGCGGACATGTCTCAGGAGCTGTCCGACGTGATTCGAGATCGTCCTGACACGGTGGAGGGGTTCCTCGATGCGAGACACTCAGCGCTTCCGGAGGAGGTCGTCGCACTCCACTTCGTCGATCGGAACGAACAGCGCGTGCTGGTGACGAACGCTCCGGATGAGGACCCGCCGATCACCGATCACGCTTGGCACGACAGAAACCTCGTTTACGGCAGTGACGTGTTTACCACTCCCGTCTACGACGTGGACGGCGATCGGCGGGTGTCGTTCGTGACGACAGTCGGGGACGGTGACTACCTGATCCTCGAAGCGAGCCTCTCCGATCGGCTCGCGGAGCTCCGACGCCCGACGGCTGGCTCGTTCACGACTCTCGCCAAGTGGGACGGCGTCATCGTCGCCAGCGACCGCGGCGGCGTCGACGGCGAGCGGTACTCCGGAACCTGGGCCGACCTCTCCGACGGGTTCGACAGCGTCGGCCACGAACCGGCGCTTCAGTTCGAGTTCGCGGACGACGCGACGGTCGATGTCGTCGACGAGGAGTTCTTCGTCGCCTACGCCCCGATACCGTCGACAAGCTGGATGGTCGCCGTCCACGTGCCGCTCTCCGAGGCGTACGCGCTGTCGGGCGACATCGCACAGAACATGCTCGCGATCGTCGCCGTCGCCGTGATCGGACTCGGATTGCTCGGCGCGACGCTCGGCCGAGGAACGGTCGCCGAACTGAACCGGCTTGGCTCACGGGCACGCCAGCTGGAGGCGGGGGAGCTGGACGTCGATCTCGAGACGGACCGCCGCGACGAGCTCGGCGACCTGTACGGGTCGTTCGCGGCGATGCGTGACTCGTTGCGCGAGCAGATCGAGACCGCGGAGGCACAGCAGCGTAAGGCCGAGGCGGCGCAAGCCGAGAGCGACGCCTTCGCCGAGCGGCTGGAGACGCGCGCCGCGGCGTTCGGGGACACGATGGGTGAGTGTGCCGACGGGGATCTCACCGCGAGGCTGGAGTCGGAGCCGGACGATCCGGAGGCGCTTCGTGAGGTCGCCGACGCGTTCAACGACGCGATGGCCGAGCTGGAAGCGACCGTTGCCGAGGTCGACGCGTTCGCGACGGCGGTCGCCGACGAGAGCGCCGCGGTCACGGAGGACGCCGAGGCGGCAGCGACGGCCGGACGGGAGACCAGCGATGCGGTCGACGAGATCTCCACCGGCGCCGAACAACAGAGCCGGCAGCTCTCCGAGGTCGCCGGCGAGATGGAGGACATGTCGGCCACCATCGAGGAAGTGGCCGCCTCCGCCGACCAGGTCGCGACGACGTCGCGACAGGCGGACGAGCTCACCGAAAGCGGTCGCGAGGCGGCCGGCGAGGCGGTCGCGGAGCTGCACGACATCGAGGATCGATCGGAATCGGCGGCGGAGACGGTCCGACGGCTGGAAGCGGAGATGAAGGAGGTCGACGAGATCGTCGAGACGATCTCCGAGATCGCCGACCAGACGAACTTGCTCGCGCTCAACGCGTCGATCGAGGCGGCGCGTGCCGGCGAGGCGGGCTCCGGGTTCGCGGTCGTCGCCGAGGAGGTCAAGACGCTCGCCGAGGAGACACAGGAGTCCGCCGCGGAGGTAGAGGGATTGATCGAGGGGCTTCGCGAGCGGACCGACGAGAGCGTCGCGGAGATGGCGGCGATCCGCGAGGGCGTCGCGGACGGCGTCGACACCGTCGAGGAGGCCGAGGGTGCACTGGCCGACATCTCCGACCGCGTCGCCGAGGCTGACGACGGCGTCCAGGAGATCTCGGGCGCGATGGACGCGCAGGCGACCTCCGTCAACGACGTCACCGGGGCGGTCGACGAACTGGCGGGCATCAGCCAGCAGACGACCGCGGAGGCAGCCACCGTCGCCTCGAACGCCGAGGCGCAAGCGGCCACGCTCGAAACGGTGTCGACGCGCGCAGAGGAGCTGGCCGGGCGTGCCGACCGACTCCGCGAAATGGTTGACGACTTCGAGATCGACGCGGACGCGAAACGCGATCTGAACGTCGACGCTGACGCCGGCGTCGGCAGCGACGAGGACCCTGGAGTCACCGAGGAGCAGGCTTCCGTCGACGGAGCAGCCGCCTCGAGTGCCGGTGACGAGGGGAGCACGGAGGCGGCCGTGGACGAAGCGGATCCGGCCGTCGTGGACGATGCGGGCTCCGAGGGGCCGGAACCGGACGCACTCGACGTGGCAACGGGTCCCGGCGATGGCATCGCCGGGGCGGAACCGTCCAACGGGGACGGTCACGAGGAACCATCCGACGCCACAGTTTCGGAGTTCGGCTGGGCCGAGGATCCGTCCGTCGACGTTAACAGCAACGGCAGCACGTTGGCTGACGGCAACGGTGCCGACCCCGAGACCGAACGGATCGGAACGCTCGATGTCGTGGACGGCGATACCGTACCGTCGAACGGTGATGTCGGCAGCGAATCGGCCGACTGGAGCGGATCCGGTACCGACGAATCAAAAGGGTAAGGTCCTTATTCCGCCGGCGTCTCGATGGATGTGGGCGCCGGTGGTCTAGTGGTAGGACCTGAGCCTTCCAAGCTCATGGCCCGGGTTCAAATCCCGGCCGGCGCATACGCTCCTCCATCGCGTCTTGCAATTTTCAGGTTTCTTGAGAGTGGAACCAACATGGACACCGCAACTCAGTGCCCGGGTGTATTCAATCCACCCCGACGCAGTACAGCGATTTTGAATAGTGACAGGCTTAATATAATAACGGTGTTCGGCAGCGAGAAACGTACTTTCGGGACTTGAGGGAGTGAGACCCGGACCCGACCGGAAAAAACGCGAAACAACCGGGAGAATCGGTGCCGATCAGTCGTCGCCCGTCGCTGATTGCTCGGTTCGCGGGCTGTCCGGGTGGCTCTCGTGGGCGACCGCATGCTGCAACAACCGTTCGGACACCGCCGGCACGTCGGCTTCCGTGACCGGGCCTTGTTCCTCGATCTCTTCGAGCGTTCGTGGGAATGCCCGCAGGTCGTAGTGGTTTCCGATACCACAGCGAGCACCCTCACCCATCGCGGTCGGGATCTGGTTGTGTCCGGGCGTCACGTCGCCGACGGCGTAGACGCCCTCAACGTTCGTCCGTCCGTGGTCGTCGACAGCGATGGTTCCGTCGTCGTTCAGTTCGACGCCGAGGGACTTCGCGAGGTCGGTGTTGTACTCGGAGCCGTACATCGGGAACCCGCCACGGTACTCGCGTTTCGTTCCGTCTTCGAACTCGAAGGCCGACAGCCAGCCGTCGTCGTCTTTCTCCATGCCGACGATGTCTTCGTGAATTACGTCGATCGGGTGGTTTTCGAGCATCGTCCTCGTTTCCTCGGACCACTCCGGCCCCTCGCCCCGCGTCAGGAGATCCACCTCGGGCGTGAAATTAAGCATGATCATTGCGACCGTCGCCGCCGAGTCGCCGGTTCCCATCACGTACACCGGTTCGTCGACGAACATGTACGCGTCACAATGTAGACACCAGTGGAGGCCGCGACCCGTCCGCGGTAGCGGTGGGTCCGGACGGGTGTCGGAGAACCCCGTCGCCAGAACGACGTGCTCGGTGGTCACGTCGACGTTGCCTGCAGTGACCGCAAACCCGTCGTCGGTCTCCTCGATGTCGGTGACGAAGTCCTGGAAGTAGTCCGCACCGTAGTCCTGAACCTGTTCGGTCGCCGTCGCGAGGAACTCGTTCCCGGAGACGTCCTCGGTGACGCCGATGACGTTGTGGGTATCGAGCATCATCGCGGCCCGGCCACCACCACGGTTGATGACCGCAGTATCGTGGCCGAGGCGGGTCGTGTACAGCGCCGCAGTCAGTCCGGCGGGTCCCCCACCGACGACCGTTACCTGGTAGTGATCTGCCATCAATTACATATACAGCGTCGAGCCGTTTAACCTCCCGGTCGTTGTGCTTCCCCGGTACGAAACGGTTCTGCTGAATCCACTGATGGCGTGAACCGCCTCGGGGTCAAGTGGTTCGAGAATCGAAGATGCTCGTCATCACGGAAATCGGAGGTTTCCGTGCGACCCCGAGGCACTCGGCCTGCTCCGCCTGTAGACAACCGTTAGTTGAATCGGAGGCCCGTGATTTGACCGTCAGCGCGCACCGGCCAGCCACCGGACCGTCTCCGCCCACAACCGAGGATAGCCGTCCCACTCGACGAACTCCATCGGTCCCCAGTGGGGCGCACAGTCGCTGGCGAAGGCCGCTGACCGTCCGCCGCCATCTATTCCGACGGCTAACAGTGGGTCCTCGTCGATCCGGACGAGCACTTCGCCGTCGTCGTCCGTCTCGAACCGATTGTATCCGAGGACATCCGGCCAGTCGTCTCCGAGTGCCGAGACGACGGGGTGGTTCGCGGCGACGGCCTCCGGATAGACTCCGTCGGGTCGCTCGACCCGGTCGTCTCCCCGTTCCATCGTGATCGGGAGGATGCCTCAACGGCCGTTCCGGCGTAGTTCGCGCGCCCGTTGATTCCCTGGAACGAGAGATAACCGCCGACCATCAGGAACCCACCACCGTCACGCACGTATTCGTCCAGTAGCCTGAGCCTGTTCGGCTTGCGGGTCCCATCGTTGAACGTTTCGGGCGGGATCGCGATCGTGTTGTACCCGAATCACGACGTCGTAACTGTCGAGTGCCTCACGCGACTCGGGGAATTCCGAGGCCGCAACGTGGCAGGGTTGATACGTCGTGTCGATACCGTTGGTCTCCAGGGCTGCCTGGAGATAATCGCCGGCTTCAGTGTACTCCGCGTTGGAGAACAGGTCGAATCCCTTGACGTGAAACGAGATCGTTTGCCACGACTCGCCGATTAGCAGGGCGTTGATGTCGGGCATATCAGGGCACACTTGACAAGATGTGATAGTTCTTTGGACGGATCGTCCCTGACGTCGGGGTAGATAAGCAGGCTGACGCGAGGCGGACTCATGTTTCGCGGTTTCACTGGAGCAGGGGAATGATGAGCGGAAGGTGGGGATGGATCAACCTGACCCCCCTATCACGGTGTTTATGATTCCTGATTTCATAGCTAACGTGTGGTTGACACACAACAACTTGACCAGTACATCAGTACAGTCGGTATCGTAGCCGTTGCCCTCCTTCTGGTCGGCGCAGCCGCCTTTCTCGTTGGTGTGTCATCAGTAGACGAGGGTGAGCGTGGTGTAGAGAAAACACAAGGCGCTGTCACGGGGGAGGTGTACAACCCCGGATGGCACTTTGTTGTACCGTTCTATCAGTCAGTTGAGTACATCGAGGTCCGGCCGCAGGCCTACACGATGACCGGAGACATTCATGAAGGGGACGTTGATGAGGAGGACGCGATCAACTTCCGGTCCGCCGATCAACAACAGATCGGAGCGGACATCACCGTTCGATATGAGGTTGACGAGGAGCGCGTGGACGCGTTCCATACTGATTGGGATACTATCGCTCAGTTTGAACAACGTCTCCTGCGTCCAGAGACGATCGATACTGTTGCTCGGGAAGGCTCCGGGTTCGATGCAACGGAGGCCAACTCACAGGAAGGCCGCGCTGAGATCGGAGATGTCGTCGCAGAGTCGCTTGCACAAGAGTCCCCCGACTACGTCACGATCGAGTCCGTGCAGGTGAGGGATATTCATCTTGACCCGGAGTTCGAGTCTGCGCTCGAAGATGTCGAGATTTCCGCTCAGGAGGCCGAGGCTGCACGGACGCGAGCCGAGGGTGATGCTGATGCAGAGCGCATCCGGGCTGAAGGAGATGCTGATGCATTCGAGATCCGAAACGATCAACTAACATCGGAGGTCCTTCTGCTTGAACAGATCCAAGCATATGACGAGGGAACGGTGTTCGTCGTGGATGGTGACCAACAACTCTTGATCGAACCGGAACAGGCCGTCGAATCCACCGACACCGAAGCGCCTCACCCGGGGAATTCAACCTCAACAGATGATTAGAGCAGTCTTCCTCGCAGGGTTGATTCTGCTTGGGGTGTTAGTCATATTGCTCGCATACAGAGCATATATCGTGCGCGTGCGAGCTGAAAAGGAAACGGAAATCAGGGAGATGGAGCACGAAGAACGGAAAGCGTTATTCGACGACGAGTAGGTGACACGGAGCCTCACCAGGTGTCATCCGGAACAGCTCAAGATCCTCGTCACTGAGATAGGACTCAATATGCTCAGTTCCTTTGCTGGTCGTTCGGCAGTTTGGAAACGCGACTCCTCTCAAAACCCGCTACGGCGGTGAGACGGGAGTCGTCGTGCCGTGTTTGAGCGGCCGACCCTCATGGGCACTTCAGCGTGTTCGGGGGTGAGTTTCAGCCGATCCGTCCGGGAAGATCGAGGGAAATTACGTTCCTTGCGGACGTCGTGCGGTCCCAGGACGGGAGAGCCTCAAGGCTTGACCCCGAGGTAGTTCAGGCCGTCGTCGCGTACTCCTGTGGAAGGAACTGGACATGACAAAAATTCAGAATGACTGCTGATCTCTGTCGTCTTCAACTGTCCCCCGGTCGTCATAATGGATTCTCCCGACGCTCCCCCGTGGCGCGAGAGACATCAGGGTGCTGTATAGCTCATCGGTTGATTCAAACTCATCAGGTGGGTCATCAAGCGTGTCGAGCATCTCTCCGAGAGTCGTTCTAGAGCCGTTCTTCAGCTCGATTTCCATACCCTTACACCTCCGTTCAACGTCGTCAATACCGGCTGGATATGTACAGTCGCAAACCTCATCCAGTGCTTGTCTAAGCTCGTCCATGCACTAGCACTATATGATGATCAAATATAATAAATATAACGCCGATCAACTCTAAACGAAAAGCAGCGCGAGTTCCCCGCCCCACCGTGGGCGGGGGTGAAGCGCGTCCGCTCGGCTGCGTCCCCGTTTTTAACTATCGGGACGCCCTACTACGATTTGGAACCCACGTTATCGGCCTCGCAAAATCCGCGCACCCACTTCGGGATAAGACGCGGTGTCGACCGAAAGACTGCGTCTTTCGTGATCACGAAAATCTTCGATTTTCGAACGACGCCGGGCCTGTGTCGCGCCCTCGTGAAGGGGCGGACGCCCACGGATACACCCGCCACGGCTGCAACAGACGACCTCTGTTGCGGTGGCAGTTCCGGTGTGTTCGGGTGTTACCGGTTCCACGCGAGTCCCTCTCTGGGACGAGCGCGGGCGGAATTAAATTCGCCACCGGTCGTTCCGCCGGCTTCACGCCAGAGACCACGGCGAAGCCACGGGCCACCGCGCCCGTGGTACTTCACACGGATAGTTTGTGCTCCATTGAAAATGCAGTACGGGAGCGGAATTCACGGATCGGCAAGGCGGACGCCCTGATCCGTGGGGTCGGGGAGGAAGCCGACAGCAGATGACCCAACCAACGCCACGATGGCAGGCCGACTCCCAGCCATATATGCCGAACCCGCGCGAAAGCCTCGGGGTCGTACGGAAATCTTCGATTTCCGTGATGGCGAGAGACTTCGTCTCTCGAATCACTTGACCCCGAGGCGATTCACATCGCCGTTCCGACGGACCAGCGGCGTCGGTTGTGGGTCAAAAAGCGGATCCCGCCCTCGTGATCGGGGTGCCGAACACCGTCGACGACGCCATCGACGAATCGGACGTTTCCTGATTGACGGCTGGGGACGCTTCCTGATCGACGGCTGGAGGCGACCATATACGCGCTACGAACTGGGGGAGACACGGTCCGGAACGGACGCTACAAGTACGGCCAATCGCCGATGACTTTCATGCCGGGCGCATACTCCTCCTCGACGAGTTGGTCAGCTATTTCCTCGGGGCCCCGGTGTGAGACGGTCGTGTCCTCGTCTGCGATTTCGACGACCAGTTCGGTCAACAGGACGGCCTGTTCCCGGAGAGTCCGGATCTCAAGTTTATCCAGGGTGTCGGCATAGGTGTGCCCCCATCCACGCCCCCTGTCGCCGGTGTCTGCCCGGACGTGGTAGCCGGGAACGCCCCAAGTGACGTAGGGCCAGTGGTCGCTGTGGGGGTTCAACTCCGGCGGCGCTCGGATCGGATGCCCTAAGCGGTCGCCGACCCGTTCCGCGGCGTCGGTGAGGGAATCGAATCCGTGGGAGTGACAGATCAATGTCCGGTCGCGGACGACGCCGTCATTGTTGACGATTGCTTTGATCCGGTCGTGGTCGCGCCGTGCCGCGTCGTGGTGGGATCCAACGAGGCCGACCTCCTCGGCTCCGTAGACCAGACAGTGTACCCGTGTATCGAGGTCGGCTTCCCGTTCGACGAGCGCGCGGGCGACCTCGACGACCATCGCCGTCCCGGCACCGTTGTCGGCCGCACCCTCCGCGATGTCGTGGGCGTCGACGTGACTCGTCAACAGGACGGTCTCCTCGGTGTCGGGGCCGATGTCGGCGTGGACGTTCCGGCTGGTCACTTGAGGGGTGTCAGCGTCGACGGAGACGCTCACGGCCTCGCCCTCGAAACGACGCGAGAGCCGGGCACCGACCTCTTTGGAGACACCAACGGCTGGAATCGAGCCGACGGGGTCCTCCTCAGTGCCGACGCTGCCCGTCGGCGGGAGACAGCCCTCAACGTGGTTGCTGTAGACGAACGCTTCCGCACCGGCCTTGACCGCGTGGTAGTACTTCTCGCGCCGGTGGACGTACCGGCCGTGCCACGGGGGCACGTCGCTCGAAACGAGGACGACGGCCCCCCTCAGGTCCCGGTCGAAGTCCGATGGGATGCCGTGATCGAGGTCGACCAGTTCGCCCGTCGCCTTCGCCGACGGGCTTCTGGGAAGGGCGATCGCGTCCTGTGTCGTACCCTTTGCGGCGACTGCGGCAGAACCGCGCTCCCATCCCTGGATGTCGAACGGCTCGAGGCGGACGTTTCGGGCCCCGATGGCGGCGAGCGCATCACGTGTCGCTTCCGCCGCCCTTCGCTCGCCGTCGCTGCCGGCCATCCGGTTGCCGATATCGACGAGCGTCTCCAGATGCTGCCAGCCGACATCGCTCGTGAACGTCTTGCCGATCCAATCCGACATACCTGCCGATAGGGAAGGGGAAAATAAAGACTATCGCCGCCGCCAGTAATGTTCAAATAAGCCGATTCCATGCGAAGGCGAACGGCCCCAGCCACTCGTCAGCAGTTTCTGCTTTGGCGTTGCCGAAACAGCTCAAGAAACTGATAGTTCTGCGTTTTATCCACGGAGGAATCCTCGCGCTTCAGCGCGGAGAGGCAGTCAAGAGAGACGAAGCCTCTCGGCATCACGAAGTCTCCGATTTTCGAACGACCTCTCTGACCGGGCCACAAGACGGCCGAGCGGTTAACGAGTCGCGCAGCGGTTCGCTTGCACACCAGAAATCTCCGATTTCTGGGGACGATGCTGAAACCCAGCAGGTGACGCTTGGAACGAATGCGTGTTGAAACCGACGGGCCGCTACACTCGGCCTGAAATCCCGTGCGGGATTCCTCCGTGTTCATGCAGAGGAGGAGGTCAATCCGTCACTGGCTCGCTTCAATGGCCCGTGTCCGTGCTCGGTCGGTACCGACGGCTCACCGCCTTCCAGCGCCCGGATCTGAACAGCCCATAGTTGATAGTTCCCGGGACGGACGACTCCACGATGAGCGCCAGATAGAGCCCGGCCACGCCGAGCGGCGTGAGCAGTCCGACGACCGCGATGGGGAGCGCGAACGCGTACCGACCGATAAGCGATGCGACGAAGGGCCAGCGTGTGTCGCCGGCGCCGATGAGCGCACCCGAGGTTGTTCCGTCCAGTCCGAGGCCGACGGCGCTGACCGCGGCGGCTGCAACGAACGTCTCGGTTACCGCAACCTCCTCGGCGCCGGACACGAACACCCCGGCGATCGGCGACGCGAGCAGGACGACGACAGCGCCGACGACCACGTACACCACCATCCCCAGACGGATGATCCCCGCTCCGTAGGCGCCGGCCTCCGACTCCTCGTCCGCACCGAGGTGTTGCCCGACGAGCGAGCTTGACGCCAGCGATAGCCCCCAGTTGATGCTGTTGATCATGGCGCGAACCCGTCGTGCGACCTCCAGTGCGGTCACGACGACCGGCCCAAACGAGGCAGCGATCCACAGCAGCGGGAAGATAACGAGCCCCTGCGCGAGCCGGCGGCCGATCTCCGGTGTCGACACTTCGAGCAGCTGGCGGACGATCGCAAGCTCCACGGTCGGCGTCGATCGCGAGATCGGAACCGGGCTCGGCTCCATGCCCAGCCCCCCGTATGAACGACCGACCATCCCCCAGCCGAGGACGACCAACACCGCGCCGGTCGACAGCGTCGTTCCCAGCGCGGCCCCGGCGACGCCCATGCCGAGCCCGAAGATGAACGCCACGCTGAGGACGACGTTGAGCACCGCGCCGCCGCTCCGGACGACCATCTCGGTGAACGTGTCACCGACACCGGTGTACGTCCGGCTGGCGATCAGGTTCAACAGCTCGAACAGTACGGCCGGCGTGACGACCAACAGGTACACCGTTCCGTGTCGGAGCGCCTCGGGGTCCGCGCCGAGAACGCCGATCAGCTCCGGCGCGAACAGCGCGAAGACGAGCATGATCGGGACGGCCAGAAGCGTCGCGACCACGACGCTCTGCTTGACCACGAGCGACGCACGCTCCTCCCGTCCCCCGCCGTAGTTCTGCGAGACGAGACTCACCGTTCCGCCCGCCAGCCCAAGTCCCAGGAGGACGACGATACTCCAGTAGCCGAGCGCGAACGCCAGCCCTGCCGTCCCGGCGGTTCCGACGGCGATGCCGACCATCGCGAGGTCGGCGGTCTGTTTGGACATGATCGCGAACCCCGTGACGACGCGCGGCCACGCGAGATCAACCGTCGGTCGCAGTCGCTCGGCGTCGATGACCCTGAGCCGGTCAAGGAGTCGGCCGAGGGCGTCGATCGCGTCGTCGTCGGCGTCCGGCATACCACGTCCTATCGGCGACGGGGACTTCCCTCTGACGACATGGGTGCTCCTACGGCTTCGTGTTCAGCGATGACGGTACGCGAACGTCACTAGAACGGCCGCGATGACGCCTAACACGAGCAGTAGAACGACGACGATACCGGGAACGTCGCCAACTCCGCCCTGCCTCGCTTCTTCGGCCGGCACATCACTGTTTTCGTCCGGCGTGGAGCCACTCTCCCCGCCATCGGCCACGTTGAACGTCACCGCCTGTGTTCGCTCGTTGCCGGTACGATCGGCGACGGTCAGCGTCGCCTCGTACAGCTCGCCGTCCACGGCAGCGAACGTGTGTTCGGCAGCCGTCGATGTGATCGTCGTCCGATCGGCCGTCGTGACATCCGCACCGTCGATCGCGATCCTGACGGAGCTGACATCGACTCCGGTCCGGTCGTCTTCGTAGGCGAACGTGACCGTTACCGTGCCGTCCTCTGCTGCCACGATCGCTCCGTCTCCGGGTGTCACCTCGAGTACGGTCGGCGGGGTGTCATCGACGAGGAACGCGCCGTACGTGGAGAAGTGGGTTACCTCGGCGGAAACCATTGGAGCACCACCGACGGTGCCGTGTGTCGTCTCGACGGGCGTCCAGCTCCCGGTCGCGGGCTCGTAGTGATGGATGACAACCTCGTCCATCGACGCGCCGCCGAGAGCCGTCTCGTCGACGCCGATGGAAACGGTCGCCGACTCGATGCCGCCCGCCTCGAGCTGGTGGTCGAGGAACGGGTCGAGGTCGGCGGTGAGGAATCCGACGCCGAGCGCACCGCCCACGTCGTGGTGACCGTCGTACGCGGCGAACGATCCGAACAGCTCCTGTTCGAGCGTGTCATAGAAAGCGTCACGTACGAAGCAGCAGGGTGCGGAAAGTGTGTCCAGCACCAGCGCAACCCTGCAAGACGTAGCTTCGGTAGACGACTTCTTGAATGTCGCGGCTACCGAGACAGTA
>LFFM01000264.1_pt1 | contig 35350 bp, 34 predicted proteins | sample 643131 | NCBI WGS metagenome assembly LFFM01 (sample SAMN03777445, study PRJNA286221) | soda lake metagenome | biome: soda lake; feature: Kulunda steppe; material: water; isolation source: sample Tc-Br brine of Tanatar trona crystallizer | place: Russia: Kulunda steppe | collected 2011-07
GGGCCTCCGCGCGCTTCTCCTGATGGTCGGCGAGGAACGCCCGCATGAGCTCCGCGGCCTGCTCCTTACAGCCGCCACAGAGTCGCTCGCCGGTCACGCACTCGGCGTAGACCTCCTTGGTCAGCTCGTCGTCGTCGCCCGCGAGCAGGTAGGCGTACAGCTCGTAGACCGGACACTCGTCCGCCTCCCCACCCAGCTCGCGCTGCTTTTCGGCGGTCTCCCGGCCGCCCGTCGTCGCCGCCTTCACCTTGTCGTAGCCGTCCTCGGGGTCGTCGAGCAGCGAGATGTGGCTCGCCGGGATCGACGATGACATCTTCCCGCCCGTCAGCCCGGTCATGAACCGGTGATAGATGGAGGAGGGCTGCCGGAAGCCGAAGCCACCGTGCTCGAGTTCGACCTCGCGAGCGAGCGTCTCTGCGGCCTCCCGCGGGAGGTCGAAGGCGTCGACGTGCCCCTCGAAGACGCGTTTCTCGCCCTCGACGGCGTCGATCAGCGCCTCGAACGCCGGCTCGGTTGCGTTGCGGTCGAAAAAGCGGACGCGCGGACGAAGCGGCTCCTTGCCGCCGGCGCGGAGCTTCTTTAACGCGCTCGGCTTCGCGTCCGCGAGCGACGATCCGGCGTCCCCGTCGGCATCGTCCGGAGCGGTCGACGCCTCCGGCGGCTCGTAATCGGCGAGCCAATCGGCGGCGTCCGCACAGCGGACGTCCGTCTCCGGGTCGTCGGCGTCGCCGGCGAGCGCGTCGTAAGCTGCCCGCACGAGGCGTCGCTCGTCGTCGTCGAGCTCGAAGCTCGCGAACGCCTCGGTCACCTTGAAGTATCGAACTCGCGTCGCCAGGTCGCGCGTCAGCCGGACGTGCGGGTCCTGGTCCGGGCCGACGGGGATGACGGTCGGCTTCGGCTCGTCGGCGAGCTGCGGGTAGAGGATGTCGGCGGTCTGGGTGACGACGCTCTGCATGTGTGAGACGTTCGTCTCGCCGTCGAAGCCGTAGATCGCCTCGAACTCCGAGAAGTTCGCCTTCGCACCCAGCTCGAACGCGAGGTCCTGCACCTCGCGATTGTCCGACTGGCGGTAGAGCGTCCCGTCCTCCGGGTCGAACCCGAGCGCGAGCAGCGACAGCAGGTAGTCGCGGCCGTGCTCGTCGATCTCCGGCCACGACATCCCACGCGCGGCGTGCGCCTCGAGGTCGGCTATCAGTCCGTAGACGTCTCCTCCCTGCCGTTGATGCCAGATCAGCTCGTCGAAGACCAGCTTGTGGCCGATGTGGGGGTCGCCGGTGGGCATGAACCCCGAAAGCGCCGCGAACGGCTCGTCGTTCGCCATCGCCTCGGCGACCGCGTCGTACTCGCGGTGGCCGAAGATGACGCCGCGGCGCATCAGGTAGTGCGGGTCGGCAACGTCGCCTTCGAGCTCCTCGAACGCCTCGATCCCGAACTTCGCGAAGAGGTCGGCGTAGTCGCCGACGCTCGCGGACCCCCACGGGTCGAGCGCGACGTCCTCGGCCGGCTCCTCCGCACGCTCGGTCCCGCCGTCGGTTCGGGGGGTGTCCTCGGTCATACCTACCCCTCCCATCGGTCGACGCAAAAACCGTTCGCTTGCGTGGCAGCGATCCGAACGGTCGTCGGGCGACCGATCGCGAACCGTCGTCCGCGTGATCGTGGTTTATCAGGCCGCCGCTCGGACCGTCCTCCATGGATCCCGAACCCGACCACGTGTTGGTCCCGTTCGACGGCTCGCCGTTGGCGGACGACGCGCTGGCACACGCCCTCGCGGTCTTCGACTGCCGGGTGACGGTGTTGAACGTCATCACGCCGCTCGACGCCGACATGGCCGAAGGCGGCCTGCTTGAGCCGGATGCCGAGAGAAAGGCGGCGGCGCGGGAGCGGGCGGAGCGGCTGGTCGAGCGTGCACGCGACGAGGCCGCCACGAAGGGGCGAACCGTCGAGACCGCGATCGAGACCGGCGATCCCGCCGACGCCATCGTCGCTTCCGTGGAGGACCACGACGTCGACCACGTCGTGATGGGCGGGCACGGCGGGCGGCGTGGGCCGATCGCTCGGCGGCTCCTCGGCACCGTCGCCACCGCCGTCCTCGGCGACGTCGACGTGACGGTGACGGTCGTGCGCTGAGCGCGGTCGACGTGAACGGAGCCGTCCGTCCGCTCAGGCGATCCCGAGAAGCGTCGAGAGCGCCCGGTAGAGACCGAAGCCGATCGCGATCGACGTCGAGAGCGTGATCAGCCAGAAGCCGATGGTCACGCCGATCTTCCGGCGCGAGACGCCTGCGGATCCTGCGGCGAGGCCGCCGCCGATCACCCCCGAGATGATGATGTTGTTAAAGGAGATCGGGATCCCGAGCGTGATGGCGGCCTGCGCGATGATGAATCCCGGGACGAGCGCCGCGATCGACCGACGAAGACCGAGCTGTGCGTACTCTCGGGAGGTCGCCTGCAGGAGCCGGGGGGCTCCCATCCACGCCCCCGCGAGGATTCCGCCTGCGCCCACGCCCAAAAGCACGATCGCGGGGAGGCCGAGCTCCGTCCCGTAAAGGTTCTCCAGCGGCCCCGTCGCGAGTCCGACCTGGCTGCCGCCGCTGGAGAAGGCGACGACGCTCCCGAGCACGAGCAGGAACGTGCGGATCCCGTCGCGGACGGACGCCCTCATGCGCCGCCGGATCACGACGAACCCGCCGGCGGCGAACAGCGCGGTCACGCCGAGCACGACGAGGTCGGCGCCGAGGACGGCCGGCCCGCCGAGCAGCGCCGCGACCGCCTCGGCGACCGACCCCTGTGCGCGCTCGGGGTGGGGAATCACGCCGAGCCGGACGTTCGCGATGATCCCGGCCACGACCGCCGCGAGCAGCGGGACGGCGACCGTGTCGGGAACGTCGTCCCGGCGAAGCAGCGTCGCCGTGACGTACGCGAGTCCGCCGGACACGGGCGGGACGAGCACCCAGAAGGTGCCGATCCGGCGGTAGGTGTCGAATGCGGGGTCGCCACCGAGCGAGAGGCCGACCCCGACCATCGCGCCTGTCGTCGCGAAGGCTGCGGGAACCGGGTACCCGCTGTAGACGCCGAACGTCATGAATCCGGCGGCCACGAGCAGTCCCGCGATCGCCGCCAGTGGCGTGATCTGCACGCCGTCGATCAGCGCCGCGCCGACCGTCTCCGAGATCGCTCCGCCCTGAGTTAGGGCCCCGGCGGCCGCGAGGATCCCGATGAGAAACGCCGCCCGCATCGTCGAGACGACGTTCGCGCCGATGGCGGGCGCGAAGGGCGGCGAGTTGCTGTTCGCGCCCAGCGACCAGGCCATGAATAAACAGGTGACGGTCGCGAGCGCGACGAGCGCCCAGAAGGCGAGTGACATCGGACATCGAACCCTACGGCGACCCGCCTGAAAAGTGGCGACCATCGGACGTCGAACCCCGTCGGCGATCGCTTTCGTCTCGGGTCGGCTGAGCCGACGCCCGGACCCGAGCTACGGCGTCAGCCGTCCCACCGAGAGCCACTCGATCCCGTCGTTCTCACGCGTCCGATCGTGTTCGTCCGCCAGCGCGAAGACCATCTCCTTGCGGACGCCGCCGGCGAGCCGGACGTCGAGCGACAGCTCGCGTGGCGAGAAGACGTGGTCGGGCTCGACGACGCGGACGAGATGTTCGGAGTGCGGGAGGTCCTCGACGGTCCGGACGTCGAGGTACGTCCGAAAATCGGCCCCGAACTTGAACCCCGTCTTGGGGACGGTCTCCCGGTCTCGTAGCCGCTCGTACACCGCGAGCCGGCGATCGTATCGCTCCCCCTCGACCTCTCGGCCACGAGCGACGATGGCGGCCATCGCGTCGACGGGGTCGCCATGAGACGCGTCGCCTTCCCCGATCGCCTCGTCTCCCACCGCCCGCGAGAGCGAGAGCGTCCCCCGCGCGGCGAGCGAGGCGGCCTCGACGAGCGAGAGCTGCAGCGCGCCCTCGATCTCGGCGGCCCGGCCCGTCAGCGGTCGGCCGTAGAAGCCACGCTCGTAGATGTCCTCGGGCGCGTCCCAGACGACGACGCGATCGTCGAGGAGGACGCCGGAAAGGTCCATCGGCGGCTCGTACGTCGTCGACCCCGCGATCTCGGCCTCGCGGGCGGTGAAATACGTGATGTCGCTTTCCTCGTCGACGACCGCGAGCGTGCGACCGGCAAGCCCGCTCGCCGAAATCGACTCGCGCTCGCCGACGACCTGCACCGGGTGGCGAACCTCGCCGGTGTCGGGCGTCGAGCCGCGCTCGTAGACGACGAGGTCGATCGCGTCCGCGGTCGCATGCTTCCCGCCGGGCCACCCACCGCGGGCGGGCGAGAGATAAAAGCCCCGGTCGCGAAGGTCCGCGAAGACGAGATACCGCACCGCGAAGCGATCGACCGCGGCCGCGCTCTCGACGAAGAAGCGTTCGAAGCCGACCGTTCCTCCGCGGTCCCCGCCGATCCCGTTGCGCCCGTCGCCGGGGGCGTCATCGGCTCCCTGCAGCGTGACGGCGGAGAGGTCGCCACGAAAGAGGAGGTGGGCGGCCTCGACCCGCGAGAGGGCGATCTCGTTGCCCGCGAGCGGCCGACCGTACCCTCGGGAGTCGTAAAACCGTTGGCGGGCATCGCCGCCGACGTGGACGGCGTCGCCGTGGAGTTCCCCTGTCGGTTGCATGGTCGTGTGGCCGGCCGGCCGGGCTAAGGGGGTTGCGGTCGCTTCCGGACGCGCCGACGTCTTCGAGAGGCTTTTTGTTAACCGGGTGGTCCGTTACGGGTATGGATGTCTCCCTCGTCGCACAGTCAGGGGGACAGATACCGCCGCTTACGACGGAAATACTCCTCATCTTTGCGATCATTGCGCTCGCGCTCGTGCTCTTCGTGACCGAGCCGGTGCCGATCGACATCGTGGCCATCGGGGTGCTCTTTACGCTCGTCGTTCTCGAGCCGTGGACGGGGATCGATGCGGCGACCGGAGTCGGCGGGTTCGCCAGCTCCGCGACGATCACCGTCCTCGCCATGTTCGTGTTGAGCGAGGGGATCCGTCGGTCGGGGCTGATCAACATCATCGGAACGAGGATCGCCGAGCGATACGGCTCGAACCCGTTTAAACAGCTGCTCGCCGTCCTCACGCTGTCCGGCGGCACCGCCGGGCTCATCAACAACACGCCGGTCGTCGCGGTGATGATCCCGATGGTGAACACGCTCTCGCGAAAGACCGGCATCTCGCCGTCGAAGCTGTTGATTCCGGTCTCGTACACGGCCATGCTGGGCGGGATGCTCACCCTCATCGGCACCTCGACGAACATCCTCGCCTCCGACGTCTCCGCACGCCTCATCGACCGGCCGTTCTCGATGTTCGAGTTCACCCAACTCGGGATCGTCGTGTTGGTGACCGGGATGATCTACCTGATGACCGTCGGCCGGCTCCTTCTCCCCGAGCGGATCCAGATGAGCGAGGAGCTGATCGAGGGCTTCGAGATGGCGGAGTACCTGACCGAGGTGGTCGTCACGGAGGGGTCGCCGCTCGTCGGGAAGACCGTCCCGCAGGGGTTGGCCGAGCTCGACGTCGACGCCGACATCGTCCAGCTCGTGCGGGACAAGCAGGCGTTCAGCGAGCCGCTCGCACGGAAGGAGATCCGCCCGGGGGACGTGCTCGTGTTGCGGACCGATCGGGAGAGCCTCTTCACGTTCATCGAGGCCGAGGGGCTCGAACTCGCGCCCGACGCCGAGGACGTCTCGGAGGAGCGGCTGGAGGTATCCGAGGAGGACGTGGAGGCCGTCGACGACCAGCGGCTCGTCGAGATCGTCATCTCCCCGGAGGCGTCGGTGCTCGGCAAGACGCTGGAGACGCTGAACTTCCGGCAGCGATACGACGCGACGGTGCTTGCGATCCGGCGCGGCGGGCGGATCATCCATGCACGAATGGACGAGCGTGGGCTCCGAGCCGGCGACACCCTCCTGATACAGGCGACCGAGGAGACGGTCCAGCGGTTCGCGAACGACCGCGACTTCATCGTCGCCCAGGAGCTTACGCTGCCGGACTTCCGCTACCGGAAGATGCCGATCGCGATCGGGATCGTCCTCGCCGTCGTCGGCCTCGCGGCGCTGGACGTGTTGCCCATCCTGATAAGCGCGCTCGGCGGCATCGTCGCGATGGTCGCGACGGGCTGTGTCAAACCGGAGGAGGTCTATCCGTCGGTCGACTGGAGCGTGATCTTCCTGCTCGCGGGGCTCATCCCGTTGGGGGTCGCCATGGAGCGAACGGGGGCCGCCGAGTGGCTAGCGAACGTCATCGTCGTCTTCGGCATCGGGCTCTCCCCGGTCGTGCTGCTCGGGGCGTTCTACCTGTTCACCTCGCTCATCACCAACGTCGTGAGCAACAACGCGAGCGTCGTCCTGATGATCCCGGTCGCGATCGACACGGCACAGTCGATCGGCGCCGACCCCTTCGCGTTCATCCTCGCGGTCACCTTCGCCGCCTCGACGGCGATGATGACGCCCATCGGCTACCAGACCAACCTCATGGTGTACGGACCCGGCGGCTACGAGTTCACGGACTTCTTCCGCGTCGGGGCCCCGCTCCAGCTGGTCCTGACCGTCGTCACGACGCTGGGAATCGTCTTCTTTTGGGGGATCTGACCGGGCTCGACGTGTTCGAGCCGCCCCGGTTCAGTCGTCGAGGGCCGCCGTGGAGGAGAGGGACTCGTCGATCTCGGCTTCCGCCATCTTCTCGACGAGCGTCTCGATGGTGGGCTCACGGCGCCCCTTCACGAACTTGATGGAGCCGACGACGAGGTGACCGCCGCCGGAGACGCCGGCCTCGGGCAGCTCCTCGTTCAGCTCCGTCACCATCGTCGGGATGTCGAGCCGGACGCCGTCCGATCGAAGCACGCAGAAGTCGGGGCCATACCCGATGGTGATGACGGGGTCGCCGGTCTCCTGTACGCGGGTGTCGTGAAGCTCGCCCGTCGTTTTGCCCGGTGCGGGGTAGGTGAACCGGCGGGCGTACTCGTCGAGGTCGATACGGTAGAGGTGCGCGCCGGAGGCCAGCCGTTCGTGTTCGACGTGGTCGTCGAGCGCGTCGAGCTGGCGGTCGACGTCGCGGGCGGCGCGCTCGGACAGGAACTCGACGAGCTCCGCGTGACGCGCTTCGTCCTCACACCCCACGTTCAACGCGTCGTTGACGAGGGTCTTCCCCTCGGAGTAGCGCAGCCAGTGGGCGGCGTAATCGAGCGCCTCGCCGATGTCGAGCAGGTCGTCCTCATCGTAGCCGGCCGCGGCCGCGAGGGCGACGTAGTCGTCCATGACCTCCGCCTTCGAGCGGTCCGAGAGGCCGGCCACGGCGGGCACGTGCTCCAGCTCCTCGGTGAGCGACGGGTCGATCAGCCGAGCCAGCTCGACGCACATCATGCCGGTCGTCACCCGGTAGTCCTCGCCGTGGAGGTACGGGTTGACGTGCGCGTCGAGCAGCGGGCCGACCGCGTCCGGATCCGGATGATGATGGTCGACGACCGCGATGGGGATGTCGTAGTGTGCGAGGTTCTCGTAGGCAGGGACGTCCTCCTCGGTCGACCCGTTGTCGAGCATGAGCAGGAACGGAAGCTTCCGTCCGTGACGAGCGCGGCCCTCCAGCGCGTAGTTGAGGTCGCGCGTCACGTCCTCCATCTCGTAGAAGGGCGCCTTGCTCGGCAGTCGCTTGAACAGGTGTTGGGGCGCCTTCGGATCCTCGTGGACGTCCCGAACGAGCCGTTCGAGCGCCAGCTGGACGGGGATGGCCGCACACATGCCGTCGCCGTCGGCGTGATGACGGACGCGGATCGGCCGCCCCGCGAGGACGGTCCGGCGAAGCAGTCGGGCGAGCTCACGGAGGTCCTCGTGGATCGACTCGAACGCCTCCCACTCGACGAGCGGCTCGACGTCGGCCGGCTCCGCGCGCTCGTCAAGGGCGGCCTCGTAGCGGTCGCGGGCCTCGGCCGCGCGGTCACCGGAGAGGGTCTTGAGGGAGTCGACCTCCAGCTGGAGGGCGTCCTCGCGCGTCTCCACGGTGCCGGCAACGTGGACCATGTCGCCGACCTCGACGCTCGGGTACGCCCGAACACCGGCCTCCTCGAAGGCCGCACAGGCGACGACGCCGGTCGCGTCCGCGACGCCGAAAATCGTCGGACCGCCGGTCTGTTTCGCCTGAACGACTTCTCCCTCGACGGTGACCTCGTCGCCCGGCGAGAGCCCGCGAACCCGCGAGAGGACCGGCTCGTGCTCGACCGTCTCGGTCACGTAGTCGTCGGGCAGCTCGTCGTCGAAGGCGACGTCGCCGTTCTCCCGCACCTCGGTCAGGCGGACGATCAGCCGGTCGCCCACCGCGTAGTCGGCGTCGAGGTTCGACTCGTGGACGAGCCCGGAGACGACGTCGGAGACGTCGACGAAGACGCCGTAGTCGACGACGCCGTTGACCTCGGCGTGATAGAGCGCGTCGGTCTCGACGTCGGCGAGGGTGCAGTCGGGTGCCAGATCGTGGACGACCGGCCGATCGTCGGTCGCCCTCTCGGCCGCGTCGGCCTCGGGTTCGGGGCTCGAATCGCCCCGCGTGCCGGAATCCCCGGCGGTTGGTTCACTCATGTATCGTGATGGGGAACGGCCGGTTTTAAGGCTGTTCTATCCGTTCCATCGGCGACGACCGACACGAAAGGTCTCTCCGCTCCCCGCGTCGACCGAGCCGGACCGGACCTCGTCCCTCCCCGCGTCGGTCGTCCGGAACCCCTATGAGGCGACGGCGACTTCCTTCGGGTATGCGACTGTTCCGGTCGGACGAGCTCCTCGGGATCGCCCGGGAGACCATGGAGTTCATCCTCGAGGCCAGCGAGGAGACCCATCCCAACGAGTACATGGGCTTTCTCCGCGCGGACGACGCCAGAAAGCTCGACGTCGACCGGCAGGGACAGGTGATCACCGACGTGCTCGTCATTCCCGGGACCGAGTCGAACCCGGTGAGCGCGACCGTCCGCTCCCACATGAAGCCGAACGACATGCGTTCGGTCGGCTCCGTTCACTCCCATCCGAACGGCGCGCTTCGGCCGAGCTCGGCGGACCTCGCGACGTTCGGACAGGGGCAGGTCCACATCATCGTCGGCGCGCCGTACGGCTGGGGCGACTGGAAGGCGTTCGACAACGAGGGCCGACAGACGACCCTCGAGGTGCTCGACGTGGACGTCCCCGACGAGCACTTCTTCGATTTTACCCAGGAGGACATCGACCGCGAGCTCGTCGAGGAGGGATACGACCACGGGGTGGTGCCGCCCGAGGAGCGGGGCAGCGGCCACGAGCGGGACGACCGTGACGACCGGAACGACGGCGGCTTCCTCTCGTGGTTGCGATGACGCGGGTCGTCGCGCAGGGAACGTTCGACCTCCTGCACCCGGGACACGTCCACTATCTCGAGGACGCGGCCGCTCACGGCGACGAGCTGCATGCGATCGTTGCCCGCGGCGTCAACGTCACCCACAAGCCGAAGCCGATCCTCTCCGACCGGCAGCGGCGCGACATGGTCGCCGCTCTGGAGATCGTCGACGAGGCGCATCTGGGCCACCCGGACGACATCTTCGTGCCGATCGAGCGGATCGACCCCGACGTCGTCGTGCTCGGCTTCGACCAACACCACGAGGAGGCGGCCATCGCGGACGCGTTCGCGGAGCGCGGCGTCGAATGCCGGGTCGAGCGGGCGACCGCCCGGAAGCCCCGTGACGACGAGGTGCTCTCGACCGGCGACATCATCGACCGGATCCTCGCCCGCAGAAGCGTCGACGAGCCGACTCGTTGAGCCGGCATCCCCACGTCTCGGGGGACGATCGGAAGCGCGGGACCTATATGGACCGATCCCTAATTCACTCCCAGTGTCGACCCCCGATAGATATCCGACCGTGCTCGCGTCGACCGCGATGGGCGTCTACCTGCTGCTCATCGTCGGCGCGACGACCTCGATGGCGGACGCCGCGGCCGCCTGTACGGCGTGGCCGGCCTGCGGCGACGGCTACGCGCTCCCGACGGAGCGTGCCGGCTGGGTCGCGCTCGGCCACCGCGTCCTCGCCGTCACGGTCGGGCTCCTCGTGCTCGCCTCGACGGCGCTCGCGTGGTACAACCGCGAATCGCGGCGCGTCCGGCTGGCCCTCTCCCTCGCGCTCGCGCTCTTTCCCGTCCAGGCCGGCCTCGGCGCGCTCACCGCCGTCGGCGCGATCCCCGAGATGCTCGGGCTCGCTCACCTCCTCGTCGGCGTCGTCATCTTCGGCGGCGTCCTCGCCGCGCTCGCGTGGTGGCTGGAGGGCGCAACCGGCGAGCTCGACGACGCTCCCGACGACTTCGAACCCGGAACCGACCACCTCCCGCCAGTCGAGGAGGCGCCCGAACCCGAGATCCCGACCGCGACGATCCCGCGCCTGAAGGCGACTACGTGGGCGTACTTCCGGCTGATGAAGCCGCGGCTCATGTGGCTGCTCTGTCTGGTCGCCGCCGCGGCGATGGCGCTCGCGGGGGGCACCGGATTTACTCCGTACACGGTCGCCGCGACCCTCGTCGGCGGCTCGCTCGCCATCGGCGCGTCCGGCACGTTCAACCACGTGCTCGAACGCGACGTGGACAAGCGCATGCAACGCACCAGCGATCGCCCGCTGGCGACCGACCTCGTTCCGGTGTCACACGCGGTCGCGTTCGGACTGCTGTTGACGACCGTCTCGCTCGGGCTCTTCTGGTCGGTGAACGTCCTGGCTGCGGCGCTCGGGCTGGTCGCCATCCTCTTTTACAGCGTCGTCTACACCCTCGTGTTGAAGCCGAACACCGTCCAGAACACGGTGCTTGGCGGCGCCGCCGGCGCGCTCCCCGCGCTCATCGGTTGGGCCGCCGTGACGGGCGAGATCGGCGGCGGCGGGCTGCTGCTCGCGCTCGTCATCTTCCTCTGGACGCCGGCGCACTTCTACAACCTCGCGCTCGCGTACAAGGACGACTACGAGCGCGGCGGCTTCCCGATGATGCCGGTCGTCCACGGCGAGACGGCGACCCGCCGACACATCGTCTGGTATCTCGGCGCGACGCTCGCGGCCGCCGCGGTGTTGGCGCTCGTCGCCGAGCCGCTCGGCGGGCTCTACGCCGCGGCCGGCGTCGTGCTCGGCGCGATCTTCCTCTGGGCGGTCGTCCGGCTGCACTACGAACGAACCGAAGCGGCCGCGTTCCGCGCGTTCCACGCCTCGAACGCCTACCTCGGGCTCCTCCTGTTCGCCGTCGTCATCGACGCGCTCGTGATCTAACCCGGCCCAGCCAGCGTCCATATGACCACCGACACGCTCGCCGGCACCGCTCGCGACCTCTTCGGGAGCGCCCGCGCGGCCGTGCCGTCGATGCGAACTCTGGGGATCGCGGCGCTCCTCTTAAACCTTCAGTTCGTCGCGGTGATCGCCTACTACGCCTTCCTCGGATCGTTCCCCTCGACGCCGCGTTACGTGGCCTACGGCCTGATATGGGTGAACGTCGCCGTGCTGGTTCTTTATGAGATCACCGTCCCGTCGGGCTACGACTTCGAGACGCGGCGCCGGGCGCTGGCGATCGCGGCGAGCTACTTCATGCTGCTCGCCTTCTTCGCGGGGCTCGTCGCCACCGGCGTTCCCGAACGGGCCGTCGACACCCGGATCGCGTGGCTGCCGCCGGGCTGGGGGCCCGCGCTCGTCCACGCCGGCCCGTACCTCACCGTCATCATCATGCCCGCATACGTGCTCGGCTACCTCGCGCTGGCGAAGCTCGTTTACGTCGCGGTGTTGGAGGCCTCGGGGTCGCTCGTCGCGGGCGTCGTCGGCCTCTTCTCGTGCATCTCCTGTACGTTGCCGATCATCGCGATGATCGGGTCCGCGCTCTTCGGCGGCACGGGGATCCTCGCGGCGACCGCCCTCGACGCCTCCTACGACCTCTCGACGGCGGTGTTTCTCGTCACGGTCGCGCTGTTGTCGTGGCGGCCGGGGTTTCGCAGCGGGGACTGATCGTTTATCAGTCGGCGGGACCAACCGTCGCGTATGACCCGAGTCGAGGTCGAGTACTGCGTACCGTGTGGCATGTTGAACCGAGCCAAGGACGTCGCCGGCGCGGTCCTCGAGCAGTTCGGAGAGAGCGTCGACGAGGTCGCGCTCGTCACGGGGGACGACGGAATCTTCGTCGTTCGCGTCGACGACGAGGTCGTCTTCGACAAGACGGAGGACGAGTACGACGTCGACGCGATCGTCCGCGCGGTGAAGCCGCACGTCGGCGCGGCCGCGTAAATGAACGAGACCGACGCGGACCCGGACGTGACGAACGAGACCGACGCCGAAGTGACGGCGTTTCTCGAGCGCGTGGACGCGGCGTTCGAGGAGTACGAACTGGGATACGTCGACGCGGACGCGACGCTGTCCGTGGTGAGAGGCCACGTCGAGGAGCTTCGGGAGGCGATCGAGTAGCCCCGCCCGGGACGCCTCGAGGCGAGTCGACGCTCAGCGCCTCTCGAGAATCGCCTCGGCGAACGTGGCCATCGCCTCCCCGGGACGGTCGCCCTCCAGCCCGACGATGACGTGGTCGAGGCCGTACGCCTCGAGCCGGTCGAAGTACTCCCCGAACCACTCGACGCCCGCGCGGTAGCCGAGGTGAAGCGGCTCGGGGTCGGCGGCCGGATCGCCCGCGAGTTCGACGCGTACGGCGATGACGAACGGTTTGTCGTCCGCGAGGTCGCGCCACGATTCGAGATACGACTCCAGCGTGCGTTCCGGGAGGTGATAAAAGAGCCAGCCGTCGCCGTGATCGGCGATCCACTCGCGTGACTGCCGGGCGTTGCCGGTGGGCAAAAGCGGGATCGAACCGGCCGTCGGCTTCGGGAGGACGTCCAACTCGCCGTCCAGTCGGCCCCACGGACCCTCGACCGTCGGAAAGTCCTCGTGCCAGCAGGCCCGGATTGCGTCGACCGCCTCGCGGAACGCGGCGCCGCGGTCGTCCGGGTCGACGTCGAAGGCCGCGTATTCGGGGTCGCGGTCGCCGGAGGCGACGCCCAACACCAGGCGACCGTCGGAGAGCCGATCGACCGTCGCCGCGGACTTCGCGACGTGGATCGGGTGGCGAAGCGGGAGGACGACGCTCGACGTCCCGAGCGCGACCGCGTCGGTGTGGGCCGCGAGATGGCCGAGCAGCGGCCACGGGTCGAAGGCGCCGCCCGCGTCGCCGAAGCGCGGCCAGAACGTCGGCACGTCACGCACCCAGAGCGCGTCGAAGCCCACGGTCTCCGCGCGGATCGCGAGCTCGACCTCCTCGTCGACGGCCGGCGTCGACCGACGCACCCCGGTGAGCGGGAGGCCGAGTCCGAACGTGAGACCGTCGCGCTCGAAGAGCCGCCGATGGCCGGCGTTGGCGTGATTCGGACCCGTCATCGGTGATCGTCGCTCTCGTCGTCCCGACGCCGTGTACGTGGGCTCGACTCGCCCTCGTCGTCGTCCCGACGCCGTGTGCGCCCCCGTCGTCGGTCAGATCCGGTCGGTCTCCGCCTCGACCACGCTGGCGAACGCGACGTTCGGCCGCACGCGTTCGATCTCGACGGTCGGCCGGTCGCCCGGTTGGACGTCCGGAACGATGACCACGTAACCGCGGTCGACCTTCGCGATCCCGTCCCCCTTGTCGCCGATCGACTCGATGGCGACCTCGCGGATTTCCCCTTCGTCGACCGGCGGCGTCGATCGCGACTCGTCGTCGACGGCGACGTCGCCGGCGCGGCCGCGCCGGCCGGACTGGTTTCTGCCGCCGGAGCGGTCCTGTGACCCCTCGGCGTCGGCGGACGGGTCCGACGAGTCGCCGAGGATCGCGACGCGATACGTGTCTCCGGGGACGAGGACGTCGTTTGCGACCTCCTCAGCCGGTACGTCGATCGTGTAGCTCCCGTCGTGCTCGTCGACGGTGGCGGTGTAGACGGCACGGAGCGAATCCGGAACATCGACCATTGGATGACTGGTAATGAACCGCGACCGACTTAGTTCCGCGGACGACGGCACGATTGCCGGGACGCGTGAGGGTGGTTGAAAGGGACCCTCATCCGTCACAACAGACGGTGTACGTCGTCCGCGACGTCAACAATGCCGCCGTCCGCTCCGTCGCCGTCTCGATCGAGGCGAACGGTCCGAACTTGCCGACGACGTCGCCGTCGGCGGTCAACACGAGCGTCCATCGGATCCCGCCTTCGGGCCCGGATGCGGGCTCGAAGACGACCGACCGGTCCGCGAGACGGACGGCGAGTCCCTCCGCAGTCTCCTCGAGATGGAGCCGCGAACCGTCGCCCTCAACGGGCTCCCGCTCGACGAGCCGTTCGATCGTCGGGCGAGCCGCCTCGATCGTTCGGGATTCGGTGTCGTCCACGTTCGAAGCACGGACCGAGCGAACGAAGCGATTGCGATCGATGACGGGCGATCGCGATCGGTGGCGGGCGATCGTCGGTTCGCCGGCGCTCCCGTAGGTGCTGTCCGGCGCGCTCAGGCCACCCGATTTCGGAGGTCGTCGTCGCCCGCCGAGAGTCGCTCGACGTTCTCCGCGAGGATGTCCGTGAGTCGCTCGAAGTACGCGGGCGTGTGTCCCGCGTTGTGGGGGGTGATCGTGACGTTGGTGAGCCCCCACAGCGGGTGGTCCTCCGGGAGCGGCTCGGGGTCGGTCACGTCGAGCGCGGCGCTGCGAATCCGGTTGCTCCGCAGCGCGGAGACGAGCGCGTCGGTGTCGATCACCTTGCCGCGCGCGACGTTGATCAACACGGCGTCGGGCCGCATCGTGAGCAGCGCGTCCGAGTCGACGAGCCCCGCCGTGGTCTCCGAGAGCGGACACGCGAGGACGATGAACTCGGCGTCGATGATCGCCTCGTGAAACTCGTCGAAGCCGTACACCTCGTCCGTCGGCCCGCCCTTCTCCGGCGAGTAGCGAACGCCGACCGTCTCGACGCCGAACGGGTCCAGCCGGTCGACGACGGCCTCGCCGATCGCACCGAGTCCGACGACCGCGACCGTCGAGCCGGACACCTCGGTGGAGGGGAAGCTCCGCCACTCGCGGCGCGTCTGCTGGCGCTTCGCGCGGTGGAACTCACGGGCGTGACCGATCATCGCGCCGATCACGTACTCGGCGATGTTCGGTCCGTGCACGCCGGAGGCGTTCGTGACGGCGATCCCGTGCGTCTCGAATGCGTCCATCGGGAGATGTCCGGTTCCCGCGTAGACGCAGGCGAACAGCTCGAGGTTCTCCGCGGCGGCGAGCGTCTCCTCGTCGACGTCGAATCCGACCGCGATCCGCGCGGTCTCCAGCAGCGTTCGTTCCTCCGCGGGCGTTCGCGCGAAGGCGACCTCGAGCTCCGGCAGTCGCTCGCGGATCGTCCCCGCCAGGTCCGGCGCGGACAGCCCGTGGATCTTCTGTCGCAACACGACGACGTCTGGGTCGGCCATACACGGGAGTCGGCCGGGACCCTCAAAAGCCTCCGCGTCCCGGCGGTTCTGCCATCCGTCGGTCCACGGGGATTTCACGACCCGAACCGGAGGCGCTGGCCGTCTCCCCTCCCCTTTTCACGACGTCGGCCGACCGGTGCGTATGAGCGTCACCCCCGCCGACCGTGACCCCGAATCGCTCGTCCGTCGCTACTACGAACTCGTCGATGAGGGGGCCTACGAACCGCTTTTCGACCTGTTCGCCGACGACGTCGTCTACGAGCGTCCCGGGCAGGCGCCGATCGAGGGAAAAGAGGAGTTCGAGGCGTTCTATCGCGAGGGCCGCCCGCTGGAGGATGGTACCCACGAGCTGCGTGCGGTCGTGGTCGAGGGCGATGAGGGCCCGGAAAACGACGGTCACGCGACCGTTGCGGTGCGCGGGACGTTTTCCGGCGTTCAGAACGGCGAGGCCGTCCGGTTCGAGTTCGCCGACTTCCACGAGTTCGACGACGACCGGATCGCTCGGCGGTACACCTTCACCGACCGTGACGAGGTCTGATCGTCGTCATCGACGCCCACGGATCCGCCCCCTCACGCCTGCCGTGCGAGCCGGGTCGCCGTCGCCTTCCACGTCAGCACGACGTCTTCACCCACCTGCAGATCGAGCCGCACCGCGCTATCGCGGGTCACGAGCGCGCTGAAGGTCGCTTCGCCCACGTCGACGGCCACGGTGAACACCGTCTCACCGCGGCTGATCGATTCGACCGTGCCGGCGGTCTGATTTCTCGCGCTCGTCGCGTCGGGATCCGGATCGGCCGCCGGGTCGAGAACGGTGATCGAGTCGGCACCGATCCGCACCTGCACGGCATCGTCAACGGCGACGCCGTGGTGGAGCCCACGAACGGTGCCGACCGCCGTCGACACGTCAGCCAGCTCGCCCGACACCGACGAGATCGTCCCCGTCAGGACCGTCTCGGGAACCTGCGCTGTCGCGGAGAGCGCCGCCTGCAGGCGTTCGTATCGATCGAGCAGGCCCCTCGCATCGTCGGTGAGTCGGCTCCCGCCACCGCCGGTTCCGCCGCGACGTCGTTCGACGAGTTCCCCGAACGCCGACTCGAGCTCCTCGATCCGCGAGAGGTCCCGGGCTCGCGACCGACCGAGGTTCGAGGACGCCTTGGCGACCGAACCGGTCTCGTCGATGGCTCGGAGCAGCGTCACGTCCCGTTCGTCGAACTCGACGCCGTCGCGTTTCAACGCGGCGCGACCGGATCCGCTCGGCTCGTCCATTACCGAAGGGGGCGTCCGCGGGGATTGTTAATCCCACGTCACGCCGGCGGTCGTCGATTCCACGTCACGCCGGCTGTTGGTCATCCCACTTCGTCGCGCCGTCAGTAGACGAGTTCGCCGTCGATGAACTTCCGGGCGCGCGGGTCCTCGGGGTCCGAGAAGACCCGGTCGGCGGGGCCGACTTCGATGAGCCGGCCGTCGAGCATCACGACCACCCGGTCGGCGATCCGTTCGGCCTGATGCATGTCGTGGGTGGCGACCGCGACGCCGATGCCACGGCAGCGGGCCGTCTCGACCGCGTCCTCGATGACGGCGGTGTTTCGCGGGTCGAGATCCGAGGTCGGCTCGTCGAGCAACAGGTAGTCGGGATCGTACGCGAGCGTCCGGGCGAACGCCACCCGCTGTGCCTCCCCGCCCGACAGCGACCCCACGGAGCGGTCCTCGGCGTCCTCGAGCCCGACGACCGCGAGCGCCTCCGTGACGGCCCGCCCGACATCCCCGTCGCGGGGCCGGTCGAGCCGGCGAGCGAGACGCTCACGCCAACTCCGACGGACGTGCCGGCCGTAGGTCACGTTACGCCGGACCGTCGCGTCGAACAGGTTCGGCTCCTGAAAGACGAGTCCGACGCGTCGGCGGATCGTGAGCCGTTCGCGTTCGGAGAGCGTCCACGCGTCCGTTCCGTTCATTCGCACGGCTCCGATGTCCGGGGGGTGAAAAAACGAGAGCAGCCGTAGCGCCGTCGTCTTTCCCGTGCCGGACGGGCCGATCAGCGCCACGACCTCCCCGCGCTCGACCGCCAGCGTCACGTCGTCGAGGACCGCCGCCCCGTCGAAGCCGTGGCTGACGTTCGCGAGCGCGAGCCCGTCGTCGACGTGCTCGCTTTCGGACTGCCCGTCGGCGAGGTGAGACGTCAGACGCGACCACCTCCCAGTCGGAGCACGACGCCGTTGATGATCAACACGAGCGCGACGAGGATACCGCCGAGGATCAGCGCCGTCTCGAACCGTCCCTGCCGGGCCTCGAGCTGGATCGCCGTGGTGAGCGTTCGTGTGATGGACGTCCCGTCCGCGCCGGCGACGTTGCCGCCGACGATGAGGACCGATCCGACCTCACTTATCGCGCGACCCAGTCCCGCCAGCACGGCCGTCGCGATCCCGTAGCGCGCCTCCGCGATCGTCACGAGCGCCACGTCGACCCGGGTTCCGCCCATCGCGTAGGCGGCGTCACGGATGCCGTCCTCCACGCCGCTCACGGCCGCGAGACTCACGCCCGTGATCACCGGCGTGGCGAGGACGAACTGCGAGAGGATCATCGCCTCCGCCGTGAACGCGAGGTCGAACGTCCCGAGCGGGCCCTGGTTCGACACCGCGAACAGCACGAGCAGGCCGACGACGACGCTCGGAAAGCCCATGCCCGTGTTGATGAGCGCGACGACGAACCCCTTGCCGTGGAACTCGGAGAAACCGACGAGCATCGCGATCGGCAGGCTCACCAGCGTGCTCAGCAGAACGGCGGTGAGGCTCACGTATAACGAGACCCGGATGATGCTCACGACGTAGTGCCGCTCGAACGGGAAGTCGACGAGGAGCGCGGGGTCGACGAGGGACGAGGCGATCCAAGCGAGGACGAACGTGAGGGACGGTGCTGAACCGATCACGGGTGGTGCCGCTCCTCTCGCGCCCAGTCCTCCGGCACGTACTGTCGAAAGTTCGGATCGTCGGAGATCGGTTCGGGGAAGAACAGTTGCTCGCCCTCGACGGCGTGGTCCTCGATGATCGCCCGTCCGTCCCGGGAGGTGAGAAACCCGACGTACGCCATCGCGAGGTCGTAGGCGACGTGCTCGTGGACGTTCGGGTTGACCGCGACGATGCCGTACGGGTTCGCGAGCAGCGGCGGCCCGTCCTCGCTCGGGCCCTCGACCCGGATCGACACGTCGAGCGCGGATCGTCGCGCGAGGTACGTCGCCCGGTCCACGAGCGTGTAGGCGGACGTCCGGTCGGCCTGGGTCAACACCTCGCCCATCCCGGCTCCCGCCTCGCGGTACCAGGTGCCCCCGGGCTTGATTCCGGCAGCCTCCCAGATTGCAAGCTCCGCCGCGTACGTCCCGGAGTCGTCGCCCCGCGAGACGAAGGTCGCCTCCGTCTCTGCCTCGTCTTCCGCGTCTTCCACATCCTCTCCATCCTCCGCATCATCCGATCCTCCCGCGGCCGCGATCGCCCGAAACGCCTCGGCGGGATCGTCCGAGCCATCGATCCCGGCCGGGTCGTCCGCGGGACCGACGACGACGAAGTCGTTGAACATGACGTCGCGGCGGTTGACGCCGTACCCCTCCCGCATGAACTCGTCCTCCAGCGACCGGGCGTGGACCATCACGACGTCCGCGTCGCCGGCTCTGGCGGTCTCGAGCGCCGCGCCGGTCCCCTGTGCGACCGCATGGACGGCGACGCCGAATCGAGCCTCGAACGCTGCATTCAGCTCGTCCAGAAGCCCCGTGTCGTAGGCGCTCGTCGTGGTCGTGAGCGTGAGCGTCTCCTCGCGGATCGTCGCGCGAGAATCGTTCGAACCGGACGCTCCGTCCGTATCGGCAGATCCTCCCGACCCGGCGCCGACGATGCCCACGCGGCCGGCGACTCCGACCGTCAACCCGCCGGCCGCCGCCGCGAGCAGCTCACGTCGTTGCATCATTGACGATACAACGTGTTGCAGCGACGTACTTAGATTTTCTGTCGCAAGCGTAACTTTCGGGAGTTGCGTCCGAGTCAGAGGGAACCGCGGACGCTCACGTCGGTAACCCGTACACAGAAACGTCGAGGTCCGGGTGCGAGAATTGAACCCGCGTCTCAGCCTCCACAAGGCTGAAGGATAGTCCACTACCCTAACCCGGACACGCATCGTCACGTACCCCGCATTCACAAATAACCGTTACGACTCCGAGCGGGCGTGCGACGCGGTGACGGCCGCCCACCGACCGCCGGTTCCTCCGAGCGACGCTCCGTGCCGCACGCACGATTCCACCAGTTCGCTTTTAACTTACGCCGGACTAGGAGGGGTAATCGTGGCGTTCACCGACAAGGTCTACGTGAAAAACCACCGCCAGCTCGCCTCCCAGTTGGAGACGAACGTCCCCAAGGGCGCGTTCTCGGGGGCGACGCTCGACCTGCTCTTTACGGGTGACAGCCTCGCGAAGCTCGACTCGACGACCCGCGACCGAATCTTGGATTTCGCCGAGGACTTCCTCGACTGTGACTGTGACGCCAACCCCTACTGCGGCTGTCCGGAGGAGAAGTTCATCACGTACGTCCTCGAGCTTCGGGCCCAGGGGCTCAACCCCGACGCCATCGTCGACGTGATGACGGACGACTACATGGTGTACGCGTACACCGGCGACGTCCGGTCGTTCCTCGACGACGCGATCCGCAAGCTCGAGGCCGTCGAGACGCTCGCGGACGTCGAGGGCAACGAGGAGATGGCGGCGAAAGCGCGGCGAGCGCGGTCGGAGCTGACCGGCTGAGCGGACGTCGAACGCACCCACGAGAAGCCGTCGGACGCGTCTACCGAGGGGGACGAACCCGCCCGACACGCGTTCCCGCCGATGGGGAGCGGTCGAACGGTCTAAGTACGCTGAACCCTCAGTAGAGCCAATGAGTCTTCGGCCCGCGTGGCTGACGTTCCGGCGGTACGCGGCTGCGACGACGGGAATGACGCTGACGCTGTTCGCCATCGGCGTCTACACGGCAGCAACCGGCTCGGGGCTGGCGTGTGAGGCGCAGTGGCCCCTCTGTTCGGACCAGCTCATCCCCGCGCTGGTGATCAACCCCGACTTCATCGAGTGGTTCCATCGCGTGTGGGCGATGATCACCGGCTTCCTCATCATCGGGATCGCCGCGTGGACCTGGCTGGGATCGTTCGACCGACGACCCCGTCTGGCGGCGACGCTTGCCGTCGCGATCCTTCCGGTGCAGATCACCGTCGGCGCGATCACCGTCACGATCGGCGGGCTCGTCCCCGGCGGCTACACCGTCTCGACGCACGCCGCCCACCTGATCGTCGCGTTGATCATCTTCACGCTGTTGGGGCTCGTGACCCTCTGGGGACGCGAGCCCGGCAGCCGGAGCGGATCGACCCGCCTCCTCTCGCTCGCCTTCGGCGTCGGTCTCAGCGGGCTGGTCGTCAGCGCGCTGCTCTCGCGGGCGGTGCCGTTCCTCACCTACTCGCCCGGCGCGCAGGCGTGGTTCTACGTCGCCGGCCTGCTCGCGCACCTCGGGCTGCTCGCCGCCGTCGTCTACGCGACGGAGGCGACGTGGGGAGGATACGACGGGTTGTCGGCCGGCACCGCGCGGACGGTCAGAACGCTCGCCGGAGGCGGCATGGCGTTGCTCGTCGTGACCCTGCTTTTGGGCCGCGATCTCGTTCTCTACACCACGGTCTGGCAGCAGATCAACCTCGTGGCGCTCGGCGGCGCGCTCGCGTGCGCGGCGGGAGCGACGTGGCTTCTTCGGCGCGGCACGGCCGATGCGCGGACCACGGCGCCGATCGGCGGGGACTGAGCGGGGGCCCGCGAACGACTCGGTGCGAATCCGATCGGTACGTGGTCACTTCGAGAGATCGGTGACGACCTCGATCCCGTCGACGCCGTACTCGTCCATGGCCGTGAGCCGGCCGGATACTTCCGAGAGCGTCAGCTCGCGGCTCACGAGCGCTCCGGGCTCGATCCCGGTCGCCTCAATGACCTCGAAGAGCCCGTCGTAGTTCGTCGGCGGCATGCCGCGCGAGCCGACGAACGACACCTCCCAGCGCGTCATTCGATCGGTCGGCAACGAGACCTCGCCGCGTTCCGCGTCCGTCGTCAGTCCGATCTGTACGTGCGTGCCCCGCGGGCGAACCGAGCGCACGGAGTTCCGACAGGTCTCAGCGATGCCGAGCGCGTCGACGGAGACGTCGACGCCGCCGTCGGCGAGTTCACGGATCCGTTCCGGAACGCCGTCGCCGGAATCGAGCGCGTTCGGGTTCACGAGGGCGCCGGCGCCGAGCGAGGCGGCCCGATCCAGCGCGTCGTCGTCGACGTCGACCGCGATGACGCGTGCGCCGAGCGCGCTCCCGAGCTGGACGGCGGAGAGCCCGACCCCGCCACAGCCGTGGATCGCGAGTCGGTCACCCGACGTGAGGCCGGCACGCTCCGCCAGCGCGTGATACGCCGTCATGTATCGACAGCCGAGCGCCGCCGCGTCGCGCGCGGAGAGCCATGCCGGCCGCTCGACGAGGTTGTAGTCGGCCTGCGGCACCGCGATCCGTTCCGCGAACGCGCCGGGAGCGTCGGGCTCGAACCCGAGCGCGCGTCCGTCCGTACAGACGTTACCGTGACCCTGCCGACAGTACCGACAGGTTCCGTCGCCGAGCGAGAAGGGGACCACGACGCGGTCGCCGGGAGCGAACCGATCGACTGCATCGCCGACGGCGACGACCTCGCCGGCGGGCTCGTGACCGAGGATCTGTCCCCGCGGGACCCTGTCGTCCGCCCACTCGCCGTGGCCCTTCCACGCGTGCCAGTCGCTTCGACAGACCCCGCAGGCCTCGACGCGGACGACGGCACCGTCCGGCTCCGGCTCCGGATCGGGTACCTCACGCAGCCGCAAGGGTTCGCCGTACTCCCGAAGCACCAAAGCGTGCATGGCAATCGGTACGTCGAACGTCCTCAAAGGTGTGTGCCCACCGGAACACACCACGGAGAGGGTGACGTGCCGCCGTTTGGATCAGACACCGGATCAATTAAACTCATCCCGGAAGTGATTGGTTTTTAGCAAGATAACTATTAGATAAGTAATATTTATGCCGGCTGCAACGAGACGTCCAAATCGTGTGCCACGGGACCGAAGTTCGTCCGGGTGTGGCCTACCGACGGCCGCAAGGAACGATCGAACGGCTGGTCCTCGAGTCCGACCCCGGCCCGATCCTCCCGGTCGAGGATCGGACGACGGGCGACTGGGATGAGCGAGTCCATCCCGAGGACCGTGAGCGTCTGCGACGGGCGCTCGACGGCGACGAGGTCGACGTCGCCTACCGCGTTCGGGACGGCGAGGACGGAACGTGGATCACCGAACGCGGCACCCGGGTCGAGGACGGCGAGGCGATCGTGGGGTACGTGTTCGCCGCCGGAGAGCGCGTCGAGCGACGCCGACGGCTCGAACGCCAGCGGGAGCGGCTGGAGGAGTTCGCGGGCGTCGTCTCACACGATCTCCGGAATCCGCTTTCGGTCGCCGTCGGCAACCTCGAGCTCGCACGTGAACTCGACGGGGAGGAGGCCGACGAGCGACTCGAACGCGTGCAGAGCGCGCTCGACCGCATGGACACGCTCATCGGCGAGCTCCTGTCGCTCGCCCGGGAGGGACGAACGGTCGAGGAGCCCGCCGAGACCGACCTCCGGATGGTCGTCGATCGAGCCTGGAGCACCGTCGGCGTCGCGGAGCCGGCCGAGCTCGTGGTCGAGGAGGACCTCCCGAGCGTGGGCTGCGACGACCGTCGACTCCAGCGGGCTTTCGAGAACCTGTTCCGCAACGCGATCGAACACGGCGTCGACGAAGCGGGGGGATCACGGCCGGACGAACGACGTGACGGCATCACGAAAGCCACCGAGGCCCTGGCGGGACGAAGCGACGACTGTGATCCGGTCCGTATCACCGTCGGCACGGTTGCCGACGGGTTCTACGTCGCCGACGACGGTCCCGGCATCCCGCCCGATGAGCGCGACCGCGTCCTCGATCCCGGCCACTCGAGTGCCCCCGACGGCACGGGCTTCGGCCTCCCCATCGTGGAGCGGATCGTGGCCGCACACGGCTGGTCGATCGACGTGACCGACTCCCGAAACGGGGGCGCTCGCTTCGAGATACGTGGCGTCGAGTCGATCGCCCGCAGCGAAGGGATCGAGGACACGCCGGCCTCCTCGCGGTGATCGCGAGCCGACGGATCGGAACGGCCCCGGAGTCAGACGAAATCGCCGAGCCCCGCCTGTCCGTCGTCCGCGGCGTCTTCGGAGTCCCCGTCGGACTCCTCCTCAGCCTCGTCGTCAGGAGGGCCGCCGGGAGCGCCGTTCGCCACGCTTTCCGGGGCGCCGTTCGGCTCGGTAGCGGCGTCGTCGGCCGATCCGTCTCCATCGGCCTCGGCCGTCGCGTCCGGGCGGGTCGCAAACGCCCCGTTCGCGTTGTCCTCGATCAGTCGTTCCCGCCGTTCCCGCGCGTCCGCCACGATCGATTCGACCTTGTTCGTCGACTCGCCGGAGCCGGTGACGAACGCGACGCCGGCCTCGTCGAGGCCGTAGACCGCCGCCATCGTCACGGTCAGCTCGCGGGGCTTACAGTGGTGGGTGATCGTCGAGAGGAACGGCAGCACGTCGCGTCGGGCGGTACCCATGCTACAGCCGCTTCGTTCGGCGATCTTTCGGACGATCTCGTCCGCGGTGGCGTCGGAGCTCGACCAGAACTGCGGCCGGCCGTATCGCGTCCAGCCGCCCTTCGTCCCGTCGCGGGCGGCGGCGACGCCGGCGGCCGCGTTGTCCGTCGCGTAGCGCCAATAGGAGTAGTCCTGGGTGGCCCGCACGCGACCCAGCCATCGGTCGGCGTTCGCGAGGAAGTCGTACGCCCGGGTCGCCTCCATCGGGTCGTAGACGTCGAGCAGGTTGTCCTCGATCCACTTCGTCAGATCGTCCGGCGTCTCGTCGACGGCGTACGCGGAGCGGAGCGCCTCCTCCGCGGACTCCTCCTTTAACACCGCGTCGAGAAACGGGAAGATTCCCAGCGCCTTGTCGCGGTCCGCGGTCACCACGTCGTCGAGCGTGATCGCGGTTCGACCCTCGGCGGCCGCCTGCAGGTCGTTGATCGCGCCGCGGAGGTCGCCGCGGTTGCGCTCGGCGATCCGTTCGAGCGCGTCGGCCTCGAACTCGATCCCCTCCTTGCGGCAGACGTCGCGCAGGACGGGGACGATGGACCGCGCGGAGACGTCGCGGAACTCGATCTCCCTGCAGGCGTTTCGGAGCCCGCGGGACATGTCGTAGAACTCGTTGGCGATGAGGACGATCGGTTGCCCCGAACTCTTCACGAGGTCCGTGATCGCGGACGCGCCGCCGCGGTCGTAGTTGCCGTGGATGTTGTCCGCCTCGTCCAGGATGACGAGCTGTCGGGAGGCGGTGTCGCCTCCGCTCGCGCCGCCGCCGGCGGCGCTGCCGCTCAGCGTGGCGTTGCGTGCTGCCCGGCCCGCGAACCGCTCGATGACGTCGGCGGTGCGCTGGTCGGAGGCGTTGAGCTCGACGGTCTCCCATCCCATGTCGTTCGCGAGCGCGTGTGCCGCGCTCGTCTTTCCGACCCCCGGGCTTCCGTGGAGGACGACCGCCTCGCGGTGGTCGTCCCACGAGCGCGCCCACTCCGCGAAGGCGTCGCGGGCCTTGTCGTTGCCGCGCACCTCCGAGAGCGTGCTCGGACGATAACGCTCCGTCCAGTCGGCCATTACCGGGAGTTGGTGTGAGCCGCGTTTAGTGGTTGCGGACGACGGGCTTGGTCCGGGTCGGGAGATCCGGACGATCGTCGAGATCGCGATTCCGGTTTATATACTTCTTTCGCCACCACGCGGTGGCTCGTCGGACGCTCCCGGGAGGTTCGGGTCATCCGCGTCACCCGAGCCACCCCGAATCATTCCGAATTGCCCGGATCCATCCCGCACGACGCCGAGGCCTCACGCCTCCCCAGCCTCGTCGGCGGCCCGTCGCGGGACCGCACCGCATGCGGCGGACCGCCGACTCCCTCGCACGGACTCCTCGCGCCTATAAAAGGCCCTCGGAGGCGCGCGCCACCGCTGGAGGAGGGCGGGCCGTCGCCGTGTCCGGCTATCAACCAACGACGCGGCCGTTCGTGGCCGCATCCGTGCGTGATCGTTCGTGGCCGCATCCGGCTCTCGGCGTTCTCCGAACCCGTCGTCCTCGGGGTCGATCACTCGAACGCGGCCGCGATCCCGTGGCTCCACCGAACGACGTCCTCGTCCGCGCCGAACCGTCCGGCACACTGCACGCCGAGCGGAAGCCCCTCGTCGGTTCGGCTCGCCGGGATCCCCACGGTCGGCAGCCCCGCGTGGGTCCACGGGAGGTTCATCACGGGGTCGCCCGTCGAGTCGATCCCCTTCGGCGCCGGACCGGGTGCGGCCGGGGCGATCCAGCAGTCGATCCCGTGCTCGTCCATGAGCGCCGTGACTCGCTCGCGAAGCTCGTCGCGCCCCCGTCGTCCCGCGGCGACCGCCGCCACCGGCGTCTCCATCCCCTCCTCTATCAGCCCACGCGTCTCCGGCGCGTACCGCTCGCCGTACTCCCGATACCACGCCTCGTGGGTGAGCGCGGCGTCGGCAGCGACGAGCCGGTTGTGGCGGTCGTTTACCTCGTCGATCGACCCGAGCGCGTCGACGCGAACGACGTCGTAGCCGGCCGCCTCCAGGGCGGTGAGATGGTCCTCGAAGCCGTCCCGAGCGGTCTCGGAAGCCTGTTCGAGGTACGGACCCGACGGTACGCCGAGCGTCGGCTTCTCGGCGGGGGCCGGCAGCGACCGCCATCCCTCACAGAGGACGGCCGCGACGAGGGGGAGCCCGGCCGTGTCCTGCGTGAAGAAGCCGACGTGGTCGACGGACCGCGAGAGCGGGATCACGCCGTCGGTCGGGATCCGGCCGCGGCTGGGTTTGAAGCCGACGACGCCACAGAAGGCGGCGGGTCGGATGACGGAGCCGACCGTCTGGGTTCCCAACGCGACCGGACAGAGCCCGGCGGCGACCGCCGCGGCCGACCCGCTGCTCGACCCGCCCGGCGTTCGCTCGGGGTCGTTCGGGTTCCGGGTCGGTCCCGGTGTGAAGTAGGCGAACTCCGTCGTGACGGTCTTGCCGAGGACGAGCGCCCCCGCCTCGCGGAGACGCCGCACGACGGATCCCTCCGACCCGGTGATGACCTCGGGCGGCAGATCCGAACCCGCCCGCGTCGGCAGGCCATCGACGTGAAAGATGTCCTTCACGCCGACCGGAACTCCGTACAGCGGCGGGCGATCGGTGGGATCGGGATGGGCCTCCGCGAGCGCGTCGGCATCCGAGCGCAGTCGATCGGCCCGGCCGTCCTCCGGCACCAGCGATTCGACGGTCGGCTCGACGTCGCCCGCACGCTCGGTCAGCGCATCGACGTAGGCGGTCGGCGTCGTTCGTCCCGTCCTCAGCGCGTTCACGGCATCCGCGAGCGGTTCGGCGTGTCGCATTCGTTCGTCCCTCCACCCCGGACGAAGTAAACTCTCCCGTCGACTTCGAGCCGATCGAACACGCGGCGACGGCGTCAGCGCGGATCCGGCACGACGCCCTCCTCGATCAGGTCGGCGATCCGGTCGTCGTCGTAGCCGAGCGCCTGCAGCACCCGGATCGTGTCCTCGCCGAGCAGCGGCGGCGCCTCGTCGAAGCCGGCGTCCGCGTGCTCGTAGTTGAGCGGATGGTCGAGGACGGGTATTTCACCCGCCGCCGGGTGTTCAACCGAGGTGACGACGCCACGCGCCTCGACCTGTTCGTTCGAGAGGGCCTCGCCGACGTCGAGGACGGGGCCGACCGGGACGCCGCGCTCCTCGGCCAGCAGCTCGACCCACTCGTCGGTCGTGCGCGTCTCGAGGGCCGCGCTCAACTCCGCCTCCAACTCGTCCATGTTGGTGACGCGGTCGGCGTTGGTGGCGAACCGCCCGTCCTCGAGGAGGTCCTCTCGATCGATGCCGACACAGAACTCCTCCCAGAGCTTCTGGTTGCCGCACGCGACGTTGAGGTGGCCGTCAGCGGTCGGATACGTCTGATAGGGCGCAAGCACGGGATCCTGCGTCCCCATGCGGGTCGGCTCCTCGCCGACGAAGCTCTTCGCCGCCTGTTTCGTGAGCCACGGCAGGGCCGCGTCGAGCATACCGAGCTCGACGCGTTCGCCCTCGCCGGTCCGCTCACGGTTATACAACGACGTGACGATCCCGAACGCCGCCCACATCGCCGTGATGAGGTCCGTCTGCGGAAGCCCGACCTTCACCGGCGGCCGATCGGGGTGGCCGGTGACGCTCATGATCCCGCTCATTCCCTGGACGAGCAGGTCGTAGCCCGGGCGGTCGCTCCATGGCCCCGTCTCGCCGAACGCGGAGATCGAACAGTAGACCAACTCGTCGTTGTGCTCCCGCAGGGAGTCGTAATCGACGCCGAGCCGCTCGGCGGTCCCCGGTCGGAAGTTCTCGACCACGACGTCCGCCTCGGCGACGAGGTCACGCAGGGCCTCCAGTCCGGCCTCCTTCTTGAGGTTCAACTCGATGCTCTGTTTGCCGTAGTTCACCGTCCAGAAGTAGGGCGATTCACCCTGCTCGGCCGGCGACCGGCCCGATCCGTCGTATTCGTCGACGTCGACGAACGGTGGCCCCGAGTGGCGGCTGTCGTCGCCGACGCCGGGCCGTTCGACTTTGATCACCTCCGCACCCTGGTTCGCCAGCATCGTCGTCGCAAATCCCCCGGTCACGAACGTGGTGAGGTCGACGACGACGATCTCCTCGAGCAACCGATGCGATCGCTCGTCGGTCGTATCCATGTCCGATACACCGATGAACTGCATATAAAATTGTGCATGGAGGCACGTCGTCGACGCCGTCGATCCCGGTCCCACGGGATCGGCGGGATCCGGTTAAATCCGGGACGACGCGGCCACGTTCCACCGAGCACGCTCGATAGTACACAAACAACTATTAGGGATGGACTCAACGCCCGGACTGTGAGTAGCCAACTATGCACACAGTCGTACTGACGAAGGGCGTTCCCGATTTCCGGGAAGGAAAGGTGTCATTCGACGAGGACGGGCATCTCGAACGGGGCAAGACGCCGACGGTGATGAACCCCAACGACGAGGTCGCGCTGCGTGCGGCCCTCCAGGAGAAGGTCAGACACGGCGGGACCGTCTCGCTGATGAGCATGGGCCCGCCCGGTTACAAGGAGGTGTTAAAACAGGGGATGGAGGAGGTGTACGCCGACGACCTCTATCTGCTCTCGGATCGCGAGATGGCGGCCGCCGACACGTGGGCGACCGCGATGACGGTCACCACCGGGCTCTCCCGGATCGATCCGACCCCGGAGCTGATCGTGGCCGGATTCAAGACCGCCGACGGTGAGACGGGCCACACCGGCCCGCAGACGAACTGGTGTCACCACATGAACGACGAGCTGCCGGATCGGGCGCTCGTCACGCACGTGGTCGCGCTCGACGTCGACCCCGAGGCCGGCACGCTCCGTGCGAAACGGCTCGTCAAGGGGGACGTCGAGGAGATCGAGACGGTCGAGGCCGATCTCCCGGCGTTCGTCGTCACCGACCCGGAGTTCGAGCCGAGCTATCGGAGGGCCGAACACCGGCTCCGCCTGAAGGACCTCCGCGAGGAGACGAAGAAACGGGCGGAGAACCACGAGGACGTGCTCACCGTCTGGAACCACGAGGACCTCAACCTCGATCCGGACTTCATCGGGCTCGACGGCTCCCCGACGATCGTCGCCGGCGTCGATCCGATCCCGAAGGGACCCGCCGAGCGCGAGGCGACGCACGTCTCGCCGGACGATGCCGACGGAATGAGCGACGTCGTCGACGAGGTACGGCCGTTCGCGGAGGGTGACTGATCATGCCGGAGATCGACCCGACCGACCACGAGATCGCGGAGCTCGGCCCGAAGGTCAACGGGATCGACGACTCCGACGAGCTGGAGGCGATGCTGGAGCTGGAGGCTGCCGGCGAGGACCGTGCCCCGGTGCGGACGCTGATCGAGAGCCGGCTGGAGAAGCTCGAGAGCGCCGAGGAGGGGCGCGACGAGATCGACCCGGAAAGCGTCGATCTCACGGAGCTCACCGTTGCGGACGTCGCGAACATGGTCCGCGACGTCGACGACGTCGCGGTGCTCCGAGGGATCCTCGAACGGGAGCGGGACGGGAAGGATCGCTCCGGCGCGATCACCCAGATTGAAAACCGGATCGAGGCCGTCGAGGGGACCGAGGACGACGGCGACGGCGAGGTGGAGTACGTCCCGCCCGAGGAGAAGCATCCGGACCTCGACCATCCGACCGCGGACAAGACGTACGTCGAGGGCATCGCCGGGGAGACCTACCGCGACATGTGGGTCTACTGTGAGACCCAGCAGGGGGAGCTCATCGACGTCTCCAAGGAGATGCTCGGGAGGGCCCGGGAGCTGATGGACGAGTACAACTCGGAGGAGGGATACGGCGGCGACGAGGACGGGGAGCCCGAGGACGTGATCGCCGTCCTCATCGGGGACGACATCGCCGATCTCGCCGAGGAGGCGATCGCCTCCGGCGCCGATCGCGTCGTCTATCACGAGGACGAGCGCCTCAAGCGGTTCCGACACAAGCCGTACACGGAGCTGTTCGTCCGGATGTGCCGCGATTGGGAGGCCGAGTGGCGAGACTACCACGAGCCGCGATACACGGTCTTCCCGGCGACGCACAACGGGCGTGACCTCTCGGCGCTCGTGCAGGGCGAGCTCGACTCGGGGCTCGCGTCCGACTGTTCGGACCTGTACATCGACGAGGCGATGATCTCGAACCCCGCAAAGACCGGAAAGCCCGGCGACAGCGTCGAGTTCGACCGGGTTCTCCACATGCCCCGTCCGGACTTTTCGGGGTTCGAGTACTCGACGATCCTCTGTATCGACAAGCCCCACCGGGACTTCCACCCACAGGGCGCGAGCGTCATCCCGGGGGCGTTCGAGCTTCCCGATCCGGACCCGGAGCGTGAAGGGGAGGTGGTCGAACACGGCGCCGAACTCGACGATGAGTGGTTCCAAGTCGAGATCATCGACCACGATCAACTGGAGGGCGGTATCGACCTCACCGGCCACGACGTCGTCGTTGCGCTCGGACGCGGGATCGGCACGGACCCGACGAAGGGCATCGAGCTCGGCCTCGAGATGGTCGACGCGTTCGACGACGCCGCGCTCGGGCTCTCCCGTGGCGTGATCACGGCCTCCTACGAGTTCGGTGGACACGTGTCCGACTACGTCGCCGAGGAGCGACAGATCGGCGAGTCAGGACAGGTGGTCGAACCGGAGATCTACGTCGCGGCCGGCATCTCCGGGGCGGTACAACACAAGGTCGGCATGGACGAGTCCGACGTCATCATCGCGATCAATGAGGACCCGGAGGCCGACATCCGTGACTTCTCCGACTACTTCGTCGAGGGCGACCTCTTCGAGGTGTTACCGGAGCTCACGGAGGCGATCAAGCAGGGGGAGCTCGCCGCGGCCACCGACGGGGGTGAGCGATGAGCGATCACGAACACTACGAGGCCGTCGTCGTCGGTGCCGGGCCTGGCGGCGCGGCGGCGGCGGCGGCGCTGGCGCGACAGGGGGTCGAGACGCTGGTGTTGGAACGCGGCGTCGACGCCGGGTCGAAGAACGTCTCCGGCGGGCTGATCTACGCGGAGGAGTCCGCGCCCTACACGATCGACTCGCTGTTTCCCGATTTCCGCGAGGAGGCGTCCGAGCGGCCGGTCGACGATTACCACATCCACAACGTCGCCGGCCGGTCGGTGAAGACCTTCGACCTGAGCGACGTTCACCACCACGACACCGACTGGTGTGACGCCGTGTTACGGCGTCGGATGGACTCGTGGCTCGCCGAGCGGGTTCACGAGGTGACCCGTGAGACGGGTGGCGGGCTACTCACGGAGGTCCGCGTGAACGGCTTGCTCCGTGAAAACGGCGAGATAGTCGGGGTGACCTGCGACGAGCTCGACCCGATCACCGCCGACCTGATCGTTGCCGCCGACGGCGTGAACTCCGAGCTTGCCCGCGACGCCGGACTCATGAACTGGGACGAGCCGGACGACTGGTTTCAGGGGGTCAAGGCCGTCGTGGAGATGGATCCGCAGACGATCAACGACCGGTTCGACGTCGTCGACGACGAGGGAGCCGCACACCTCTTCTCGGGCGACCTCTTCGAGGGGGTTCGCGGCGGCGGGTTCCTCTACACCAACGAGGACTCGCTGTCGATCGGGACGGTGTTCCACCTCGACTCGCTCGCGACGGAGCGCGCCGAGCCGCACGAGCTGCTCGACGGCCTCCTTACCCACCCGCTTCTCGACCGGTGGCTGCAGGGCGAGTACGAGGAGCGGGAGTACTCGGCGAAGCTCGTTCCGGACTCGAAAAAGGTGGCACACCCCTCGCCGCATCGCGGACGGCTGCTGCTCGTCGGCGACGCCGCCGGACAGATGCAGGCGCAGGGGCCGATCATCAAGGGGATGAACCACGCGGTGACGGCCGGCGGGCTCGCCGCGGAGGCGTACGTCGACGCGAAGACGCGCGGCGACTCCGCAGCGGCCGGCAAGCTATACGAGTCAAAGCTACGGGAGGAAGGAGTCATGGATCAGCTTCGACCGCGGCGCTACGAGGCGACGCGGGCGCTCTCGGAACACGACGTGGTGAATCGGATCGGAAGCGCCGTGGTCGAATCGCCCGTCGGAGCGGCCGGGCTGAAGTCGCTTGGCGGAGTCGTCGAACGCGCGTTCAACTCTCCGTTCCTTTTGGGAATGGTGCCCGACAGCCGCTTTTCGTACGTGACCGTCCCGACGCGGATCGCCGAGGTGCTTGGCGAGTCCATCGAGGCGGAAAACGACGTCGAACCGCCGGATCTGGCCGATCGGATAGGCAACCTGACTTACGACGTCGGGGAGCCACACATCGAGCTCATGGACAACACCTTCGCCGCAAGCGGCACCGCGGTGACGGCGTGTCCGGTCAGCGCCGAAGGATTCGGCGGCGGATGTTATCGCGAGGAGACGGTCTCGACGAACGGTACCGAGGAGAAGCTCGTCAGCCTCGACACCCAGCCGTGCGTCGAGTGCGGGACCTGTGCGCTCGTCGCCGACACGAACTGGGAACACCCGAGCGGCGGGAAGGGGGTGGAATACGAGCGAGGATGACCGAGTCGCCGTACGCCGACCGGATCGCGGCGTTTGCGGCCGGAGCGCGGAGGGCTCGGAAGCGACTCGAAGCCGTCTCCGACGAGACGAGCGCCGGGGTGGCCGTCGACGAAAGGACGATCGTCGAGGTGATCGCCGACGGGCTTCCGGAGGGCGATACGATCCCCGCAAACAGGGAGGAGGCGGCGTTGGTCGCAGCCAGGGACGGGCTCGGACCCGTCGTCGCGCTGTACGTCGAGGCGCGCACCGCCGACGAGTGGGTGTGGTTCTCCGAGACTGAGATGGATCGGCTCCACGCGGCCACCTCGGACTGGCTCGCCGTCTACGCGCGCTGTCACGGCGTCGATGTCGACCCCGACGTGACCGTCCGCGAGGCGGCGGAGATGCTGCTCGACACGCACGACATCACCGACGTCGCGGCCCTGCTGACCGGCATCCACCGGTCGGGTGCATCGGACGCGTGAGTCGACGGACCCACCACCGGGCCGGTGACTCGACACGAAGGTGGCTTACAGGCGGCTCGACGGCTCCCGGAACGACCGCCGCACGACCGCCCCCGTTCCGGGGTCGCGTTCAGGTCACGGCGGGGTTGGCCGCGGCATCGTAGATAAAACGGAGGAGGGATCGGCGGGTCGCCGACGAACTAACATGTTCGTTCGTGGGGAATGCTTAAATACTGTTGTATGGTAACTTTCGACATGGAACTCGCCCGACGCATCTCGATCGAGAACAGGGACCGCAAGGACATCTACGAGTACGTCGAGCGTCGCGGGTCGGTCGACGCCGAGACGGTTCGACGGGAGCTCGGCTTCGAACCGGGTGCGTTCGGGCACCACCTCGCCGTATTGCGACGGGACGGCTACGTCCGGAAGGTGAGCGGCGAACTCGAGATCGCGTTCGACACCGATAACGGGACGACCCACGAATCCGACGGATCACGGTACACGATCCGTGCCGCCCGACAGGCGGATCTGACCGGGCTCGTCGGCGTCATTCGGCAGGTCGCAGCGAACGGAACGTACATCGAGGCGGAGACCGTCGCGGACCTCATCGACTACGAGGAGATCATCCTCCGGAACAACGAGGTCGAGTCGCGGATGTTCTTCGTGGCGACCGTCGATGACCAGGTCGTCGGGTGGGTCCACCTCGAGCTGCCCGAGACGGACAAGCTGAAACACACGGCGAAGCTCACCGTCGGCGTGTTGGAGGAGTACCGCGGACGCGGGATCGGCGACACCCTGCTGGAAAAGGGGACGGCATGGGCACGGGAACACGGGTTCGAGAAGCTGTACAACAGCGTGCCGGCGACGAACACGGACGCGATCTCCTTCCTCGAGGCGCACGGCTGGGAGCGTGAGGCCACACGTGAGGGCCACTACCGCATCAACGGCACGTACGTCGACGAGGTGATGATGGCCGCTCGCCTCGACTGAGAACGGAGCGGCGGCTCGAGCGACGCGGAGTCACGGCCAAGCGTCGTCGGCACCGTCGATCGGTTCGGCGACGACGCCGTCGCGCTGGCTCAACCCCCGAGCGCAGGCCGGACAAACGACGCGGTTCTCGTCCCAAGGGATCCGCAGCAGCACCGCAGCCGGGTCAGCGCAGTCCGGCTCCGAACAGCTCGTTCGATCCGAACCCTCCATGCGGGTTCCCTCCGGCGCAGGGCGCTTCGGTGTTTCGTTGGAGCGGCTCCGGCCGTCCGGAAGGCCCCGGTCCGCCGCCGATGACCGGCCGGACCCGACCTCCGGGTCAGATCCGACGCTGACGGGTGCGTCGAACGTGAACGAGCGCGGAGCCGGCGAGCAACAGCACGAACGACCCCATGACGGCCGCCGCCGGGGCGGCACCGAACGGCGGCGTTCCGGTCGCGTACGCGAGGGTCATCACGGCGAAGAGCCCGGCGAGTCCGAGATAGAACTCCGACCAGGTGAACTCGTCGTCGCCGACGACCTCGAGGTAGGCGTCGAACGTGTCGGCCTCCGGAGCGAGCGTTACCACGCCGCTGTTTCGATCGTGTTCGACCACGCCGCTTCGCTCCATGCGGGGAAGATGTGACTGATACAGCGAGGTGTAGAGCCGTTTCCGTTGGGCATAGGTGACCTCGACGGGCTCGACGCCGTTCTCCTCGGCCGCGATCGCCGTTGCGAGCTCACGCAGACGCACTTCACCGCCGTTCGCGGAGAGGTGTTTGAGCACGTTTCGTCGCCGCTCGTTGCTCAACAGTGCGAACACCTCGTCGGTCGAGATCGACTCCGTCGAATCCCGCGGGGACTCTCCCTCGTCGACGACCGAGCGCCCGTCATCCTGATCTGTTTCTACGTGCATCATGGGGTCTTCGTTCTCCTCGCTACTCCGGAGGGCGCATACCCCCACAGACATGCCCAGTCATTATAACGTTAACTACACATTAAAAAAATAAACACGCCGTAACGCTCCCTGACGCCGTGACCCGTTTCCGGACCCCCTTCCACGGTCATCTCGGTGCCGAGGCGACATCGGACGGCGCACCCGTTATGTGAATGGTGAACCGAACGCTCGTTCGATGCCCGAGCGGGTTTGGTGGGGCGAACGGTACCGGCTCCCGGCTATAAAAAAGCGCTTCAATATTCGGCCGTGGACCCATCGCCACGTGGCCGATACGA
>LFFM01000265.1_pt1 | contig 35325 bp, 43 predicted proteins | sample 643131 | NCBI WGS metagenome assembly LFFM01 (sample SAMN03777445, study PRJNA286221) | soda lake metagenome | biome: soda lake; feature: Kulunda steppe; material: water; isolation source: sample Tc-Br brine of Tanatar trona crystallizer | place: Russia: Kulunda steppe | collected 2011-07
CCTGTTTGACAAAGAAACTGGTGCATTCGCACCTCAAGAACAGGTAACGTCGTAAACCACAATATCCCAACTCAGCGGTGCGGTACCGTGGGAATCCTCGCGCTTCAGCGCGGGGAGGATGTCAAGGCGTCCGCCAGCGTGTCCCTGTGGAGGGCGTTCGGGCCACCCGCGATGGTCAACAGCCGCGCGTCACGCAGATACCGTTCGACGTCCTTCGATCGGGTGTATCCGATCCCGCCGTGGAGTTGCAGGGCCTCGTTCGTCACCTCGACCGCCGTTTCGGTCGCGTCGATCTTCGCCGCCGCCATCGCCCGGGTCGGGTCCGCCCCGCGGTCGGCCCGGTCGGCTGCTCTGAGGGTGAGTAGGCGGGCGGCGTCGACGCGTCGCGCCATGTCTGCGACCCGCCACCGGAGCCCCTGAAACTCGCCGATCGGCCGATCGAACTGTTCGCGATCGCTCGTGTAGGCGATCGTGTCCTCGAGCGCCGCTCGCGCGATCCCGACCGCCCGCGCGGGAACGTTGACCCCGGTGTGAACCCGACCGCGGTCGACGTACGCGCTCCCGACGTCGCCGACCCGGCGGTCGTCGGGGATTCGAACGTCGGAAAGCGTCACACGCGGCGACTTGAGCGCGCGAGCGCCGAGAGTGTCCCAGACGTGATCGACCTCGAACGCCGTTGTCGGGACTACGAAGGCGCTCACGTTGTTCGGCGCGTCGGCGTCGGGGCCGGTCTTCGCGTACGTAAGGACGTGATCAGCGCCGAAGAAGTTCGTCACCCAGCGCTTGTGGCCCGAAAGCACCCACTCGTCGCCCTCGCGCTCGGCGGTGGTCCGCATTCGACTCTTGTCGCTGCCGGCGTCGTCCTCCGAGAGCCCGAGCGCGAGGACGGTGTCCCACGTCGCCGCCGCCGGGAGGATCTCCGTTTTCAGCTCCGGGGCTCCGAACCGCTCGACGACGGTCGCGGCGCCGAGATGCAACGAGAGCGCGCTCGCGACCGGCATCATCGCCGCCGACAACTCCTCGACGACGAGGGCGAGTTCGGCGAGTCCTGCATCGTCGCCGCCGTACTCCTCGGGGAGGGTCAGCCCCGTCAGTCCCGTCTCGCCCAGCTCCGCGAGCACGTCGTCCGGAAACTCGCCGGTTCGGTCACACTCGCCGGCGATCGGGGCGATTTCCTCGGTCGCAAACGACCGAGCCTCGTCGCGCAGCGCCCGCTGTGCGTCGGTGAGCTCGAAGCGCATACCCTCGACTCGCCGCCGTCACCCAAAAGCTTGCTGCCGGAGGGTGGATCGGCGGTGGGCCCCCGTTCAGCTCGGACGTTTTCCGACGACGTTGTACGATCGGACGGTCATGACCTCGGTGTCGGTGTAGACGTGGCGTTCGAACTCGACGCGGAGCGTATCGCCCGGATACACCGGTTCGTGCCACCTGAGGGCGTCCGTCCCAAACCCGCCCGTATCTGCGAGGCCGTCCCCGGGGGGTGACGAACTGCGTGACGAACAGGCGGACGGACAGACGGAGTGTGTGGCCCGCTTGCGACCGATTCACCGAAGACCGAGTCCTCGGCAGCAGTCTCGTCGACGTGGAACGGCTGTGGGTCGAACTGCTCGGCAAATTCGACGATTTCGTCTTCGGACACCGTGTATCCGCCGACCTCGTGTCGGTCGCCGACCGGGAGATCCTCAAAATACAGCGTCATTTCCCGGGGGTCGGCAGGTTTCCTATCGGGTGTTTGGCTTACGGGCAACACGGGAGGGCGAACGTGTCAAGTAACGTCGCGTGATCAAAAAGGGAAGGCCGCCTCAGAACGGCGCTTCCGGGCCTTCGTCGGCGTCGTCGGCGCCGCCTTCGCCGGGGAACGACGGCGAGACCTGCCCGCCGGACATTCCCTCGCTACCGCCGTCCATCCCGGTGTCTGCGTGGACGGTGTCGATTTCGGGGATCTCCTGTGTCATGCGGCTCTTGATGGCCTGGATGGTCATCGGGGAGATGCCACAGCCGGAACACGCGCCGCCGAGCATGATCGTCACTTCGCCCGCCTCGCGGTCGAGATTCTGGATAGCAGCGCTGCCGCCGTGCATCTGGATCTGCGGGAAGTTGCGGCGAAGGAAGTTGCTGATCCGTTCGCGGAGTTCGTCCTCGGCGTCGCCGTCAGCGGTTTCGGTGCTCATAGAACGGCGTACGTGGCGCAACCGTATGAAGATTTGGCTCGTGACGCCCAAGAGAGGAAAGATAAAGTGCTGAGAGTCGAAGTATTCTACATGGATCTTACGTTCACGGCCGAACAAAGACAGATCACGGAGATGGTCGCGGAGTTCGTCGACGAGGAGATCGTCCCGGCGGCAGCCGAGATCGACAAGAAGGACGAGTTCCCCGCGGATATCGTCGAGGAACTCGCCGAGTTGGGGCTGATGGGGATGCCGTTCCCCGAGGAGTACGGCGGTGCCGGGCTCGACTACCACGCGTATCCGGCCGCGCTGGAGGAGATCTCGCGCGGCTCGGGCGGGCTCGGAACGATCGTCGCCGCGCACATTTCGCTCGCGGGCAACATGATATACTCCTTCGGCGACGAGGAACAAAAAGAGGAGTACCTCACGCCGCTGGCACAGGGCGAGGATATCGGCGCGTTCGCGCTCTCGGAGGCCGGCGCGGGCAGCGACGTCCCGGCGATGGGGACGACCGCCGAAAAGGAGGGCGACGAATACGTCATCAACGGCGGGAAGCTCTGGATCTCGAACGGCTCCGTCGCCGACACCGTCACCGTGTTCGCGAAGACGGACCGCGACGCGGGCAACAAGGGCATCTCCTCGTTCGTCGTCCGACCGGAGGAGGACGACGGCTTCATCGTCGAGGGCACCGAGGACAAACTCGGCGACAAGGGCTGTCCGACGGCCGAACTCCGCTTCGACAACCTCCACGTCGATGAGTCCCGGCGGCTGGGCGAGGAGGGCCGTGGCTTCGTCCACGCGCTGAAGACGCTCAACGGCGGCCGAATAACCATCGCGGCCCGCTCCGTCGGCATCGCCCAGGCCGCACTCGACGAGGCGACCGACTACGCCCAACAGCGCGAGCAGTTCGACACCCCGATCTCTGAGTTCCAGGCCATCCAACACAAACTCGCGGACATGGACACGAAGACGCGCGCGGCCCGGCTGCTCATGCACTCGGCTGCCGACAAGAAGATGAACGGCGAAAACTTCGTCAAGGAGGCCGCACAGGCGAAACTGTACGCGTCCGAGGTCTCCCGCGAGGTCGCAAACGAGGGGATCCAGATCCACGGCGGGTACGGCTACACGAAGGACTTCCCCGCGGAGCGGTTTTACCGGGACGCCAAACTCAACGAGATCTACGAGGGGACCAGCGAGGTCCTGCGGAACACGATCGCGAACGAACTGTTCGACTGAGGCGGCGCCGGAGACCGACTCGCGCTACCGGGATCGTCCGCTTCGTCGGGTCGCTATCAGACATAGGGCGACGACGAGCAGAACGGGGACGACCGGAGAGACGGCCGGGCCTTGATTTTCCGGCGAGGCGAGTACCGTGACCGACTCCGTCGAGGACGCGCCGAACTCGTCCGTGACCGTCGCCTCGACGGTCGACTCTCCGGCTTCGAACCGATACGTAACGCGTTCGCCGGTCGCCGTGGTTCCGTCCGGAAGCGACCACGAGACGGTTGCGTTGCCGAACTCGTTGTCGACGGTCGCCGCAAGCGTCGCGTTCTCACCGGGACGGACCTCGGGGACCGACACGGAGATGCGGGGGCGGTCGTTGACGAACACCTCGTCCGTGACCGTCGCGGAGGCGTTCTCGGCGTCCGTCACCCGAAGCGTCACGGCGTGGGTGCCGGGCGAGGCCTCGACGTCGATCCGCTCGCCGGTTCGGTCGAAGCGCCCGTCAGCCGTCGTATCCCACCGGTACTCGACGAGGGTGGCATCGGAGCGCGACGCCGCCCCGTCGAGAACGAACGGCTCGTCGGCGACCGGGACGGCCGGCGAGACGCGAAACGCCGCCGTCGGGGCGAAAACGGTCGGGATTCCGAAGCCTGCGGCCGGGTCGTACCCCTCGCGTGCCGCCGTACCCGACGTAACGTCGTAGCGGGGCGCGCGCTCGCGGAGTTCGGCCCGGAGTTCGGGGACCGACATCGGTTCACTCGAAGCGGCCAGTATCTTCGCCGCGAGGCCCGCAGCGTGTGGGGTGGCCATCGACGTGCCGGTTTTCGTTCCGTAGTCGCCGCCCGGGAGCGGGGAGAGGACGCCGACGCCGACGGAGCTGATCTCGAGTGAGCCGTCCGACTCGTCGCTGAACTCGCCGTCGACTCCGCGCGCCGAGAAATCCGGGACCCGGTAGTTGTCGGGAGCAACCGTCTCCCCGCGCCGCGGACCGACGGCACCGACGGCGATCACGTTCGGGTGTGCGGCCGGATACAGTATGCTACCGATCTCGGGGCCGTTGTTCCCCGACGCCGCGACGACGGCGACGTCGTTGTCGGTCGCGTACTCGAGTGCCGACCGGATCCGCGGCTCCGATCGGCCGCCAAGGCTCAATACGATGACGTCAGCGTCTTCCTCCACTGCGGTCCGTATCGCCGCTGCGAGGGGGTCGGTCCCGCAGCGGCCGTCGTCCTCGCAGGCTTTGAACGCGTATATCTCGGCCTCCGGCGCGACACCGTAGATTCCCGGACCGTCGTCGCCGCCGTCAGCGGCGACGGTCCCCGCGACGTGGGTGCCGTGCCCGTTGGCGTCCGGACAGCGATTCCGACGAACTGTCGACCCGGTGAAATCGCGACACAGCGTCACCCTGTTTTCGAGGTCGGGGTGGGAGCGATCGGTTCCGGTGTCGACGACGGCAACCACGGCGCCGTCTCCGCCGGAGGGCCGTTCGAGGTCACCGTCGCCGTACGTTGTTTTGATTCCGAACGGGACCTGCTCGCTCGGGACGGTTCGGCCGTCCTTTTGATCGGTATCCTCCGAGTCGTTGTCGACCGGCGTCTGTGGTGGCACTGGCTGTGCACCCACAGTGCCAGCAGCCGGAAGGCCGGCGGCGGCCACACACGACAGACAAACGAATAAAAGGACCAAAACCAGCCGGAGTGAACCCATACCGTATGCTCCCGTCGGGAACGAAAGGGCTTTTCGCCGATACGTTCGTTCCCCGAGCCGGCGGCATCCGCGGGGAAACCCGCGTTGAAAAGACGGGGCAAAAAGCCGGGTGTGCAAAGCATTTATATGTTGGATAGGCAAACCATATAAGCATAATGCCAGGGCCCACCCGACAGCGAGAGCGAACCACCGAGGACGAGACGGAGACGGAGGAAGAAACCGGCTGTCCGGAGTGCGAGTCGGATTCGCTGGTGCGGAGTGCGGATGGGGGCGGCGAACTCGTCTGTGACGACTGCGGGCTCGTGATCGAGGAGGAAAACATCGACAGAGGGCCGGAGTGGCGGGCGTTCAACCACTCCGAACGCCAATCGAAGTCCCGCGTCGGCGCGCCGACGACCCAGACGATGCACGACAAAGGGCTCACGACACAGATCGACTGGAAGGACAAGGACGCCTACGGACGCTCTATTTCATCGGAGAAACGCTCACAGATGCACCGTCTGCGGAAGTGGCAAGAGCGGATCAGAACAAAGGACGCCGGCGAACGGAACCTCCAGTTCGCGCTCTCGGAGATCGACCGGATGTCCTCGGCGCTCGGCGTGCCCCGATCCGTTCGGGAGGTCGCCTCAGTCATCTATCGACGCGCACTCGACGACGACTTGATCCGCGGCCGCTCGATCGAGGGCGTCGCCACCGCAGCGCTGTACGCCGCCTGCCGGCAGGAGGGGATCCCCCGCTCGCTCGACGAGGTCGCCGAAGTGGCCCGCGTCGAACAAAAGGAGATCGGACGAACGTACCGTTATATCGCCCAGGAACTGTCGCTCGGCCTCGAACCGGTCGATCCGGTCCAGTACGTTCCCCGGTTCTGTTCGGAACTCGGCCTGAGCGAGGAAGTCGAGCAGAAAACCCGCGAGATCATCGAAGTGACCGCCGAGAAAGGGATGCTCTCGGGGAAATCACCCACCGGGTACGCGGCCGCCGCGATCTACGCCGCTTCGCTTCTGTGTAACGAAAAAAAGACCCAACGCGAGGTCGCGGAGGTCGCACAGGTCACGGAGGTCACGATCCGAAACCGGTATCAAGAGCAGATCGAAGCGCTCGGCATCCACTGATCGGCTCCGAGTGAGGGTTTCTCACAGCTTCGTGGTTCCGTATCGCGAGAGCGTCGGTGAGCGCTGCCGATGTCGGGCGTCTCGTGACTGATACTGTCGAGCGTAATTCCGTGAAGACCCGAACCGCCAAACTCCCAAAACTACGCGGTAGCGCTTTTTCGACGGGGCTGCGATTCACGTAGTTACGTCCGACAGTATGAGCCGACAAACTGGACGTCTTTTGTGGAGCGGCTGCTTCGACACGATGGGTGTCAGACGGCTTGACGAACAGTTTGTGTATTGAACGACAAATCCATAATAAACAAACATATAACAGGAAATTATTTATTCCAGTAGACGTATGTATTTCGTATGTCGCTGAAAGAATCAAAACGGATATCCAGATCGCACACGGAGTACGCGCGCGGCCGGACCCGCTGTCCGCGCTGTGGGAACCACCTTCCAGCCCCGGAATCGGTACGGAGTGACGGGGGCTGTCTGAACTGTACGGACGCCGCGTAGGTCCGTCAACCGGCCGGCGGAACCGGGGGATCGCGAAGAGGAGAGGACGGTGTGTAGGTGTCGGGATGCGCCCTAAAGAAACGTTCCGTTGCTGTGACCGTGGGATTGAATTTTCAGCAGGCGTATGCCACAGTGTACCATCTGTTATCGAGTCGAACCGATGGAACAGTACAGGGATCGAACCGCCGAAACCGGAGCGGAATCGGAGGAGACGCCGGCGTTTCTGAACGACGAAGGCGGGACCGAGGTAGAACTTCTCACCGACGGCGGCGACGAGTGAGCCGGCCCGAAACGAAGCCGCCGATCGGAGGCGCCGTCACTCCTGGCCTCTGAGTTCCTCGACCCGGGCCATCAGTTGTTCCAGCGCGGCGATCTGTTCGTCGGCGGCACAGTTGACCTCATCGATGGCTTCGTCCGCCCGCTCGGCCCGCTCACGGACGCTCTCCAGCGTCGCGGTGACCTCCTCGACCGCCGACGCCTGCTCGTCGTTCGCCCGTGACACCTCGGCGATGCCGTCGGCCGCCTCGTCTATCGCCTCGTCGATTTCCTCGAAGGCGGTGAGCGTCTCGTCGATCCGCGCGCTCGCGTTCTCGATCGTCTCGCTTGATTCGACCGCCGCATCGACCGTCGTCTCCGTCTGGTCGCGCAACTGTGCGATGTTGTCGGTTATCTCCTCGGTGTGTCCCCGAGTCTCGTCGGCGAGGCTCTTTACCTCCTCGGCGACGACGGTGAACCCGTCGCCGTCAGAACCGGCGCGAGCGGCCTCGATGTTGGCGTTCAGCGCCAGGAGGTTCGTCTGTTCGGCCACATCGGAGATCACCTCGACGACGGTCTCGATGTCCTCCATCAGGTCGTCGAGCGCCCGGATGTTGTCGACGAGTTCGTCCCCGATCTCGGTCACCTCGTCGGTCGCCGCTTTGGCGTCGCGGCTCGTATCGACACCGTCGCTTGCGGCCTCGCTGGCCTGTGTCGCGGCAGCGTCGACCTGCTTTGCGGTCGCGGCGACCTCCTCCATGCGCGCCGAAAACGACTGCATCTCGGAGACGGCGTCGTCCAGCATCCTGTTTTGTTCGTCGACGTGTGCGGTGATCTCGTCGGCGCTGCCGACGACGTCCTCCACGACGGTTTCGAGCCGGTCGGCCTGCGATTCGACCCGGCTGCTGAGGGTTTCGAAATCGTCGATGAACCGGTTGAATTCCTCGACGATAGCGACGTCGACGCCTTCTGCGCGGAGCTGTGCGCTGTGGCCGTCGTCGATGGTGGCTCGCTCGTCGAACTGCCCGGCCCGGACCGCATCGAGCGTCGTCGAGAGTTCATCGACCAGCTGTTCGATAGCGAGTTGACAGCCCACGACTTTCGTCTGGTCGACGACGACCTCGACCGCTCCGAGGAGTTCGCCGTCCGGGCCGAACCGCGGCGTCGCCCAGAAGGCGATGTGCTTTCGATCCCCGTGTTGGTCGGTCATGGTACTCGTATCGCTGACCCGGTGTGTCTCGGGATCGTCCAACTCGACGTCGAAGACCTCGTGCGTCGAGTGGGGGTGTTCGATCACCTTGTCGGCGAGCGTCTGTGCGCGTCGACCGTCGGGGTAAAACATCTCGCTGGCGTGGTCGTGACCGATAGCCTCCGACGGGGACGCGCCGGTCAGAGCTTCCATGGCGTCGTTCCAGGCGACGATACACCCGTCGGCGTCGAGCGCGAACGTCGGTTGCGCCAGAAGGTCCAACAGTTCGGCGCTCGAGGCGTCGACGACGTCGCCCGAAGGGGGGCTGTCCGGAGACCCCGTTCGATTCGGGGCGGGGCTGTCGTCCGACGCCCGATCACCGAGGGAGGCTGTTCCGCCGTCGGGCATCCGGGGCGCCTCAGCCGTCTCCGGCCCCTGCCAGAGCCGCCGTACTCGCTCAAACATGTCCCCAACGTGAACAACGCGTAATATAAATTCGGAGACGGAATCGAGAGTTGATACCGATTGTCGCTTCCGGCGGCGGTGGGGGCTCCCGGGGGACATCGATGGGAACCGCGAGCGGGTAGTGGTACGTCTCCGGGGGCAGCTTCGGAGCGGTTCGGCGACGCGGGCCCGATCGTGGCGGCGGATTCTTTACGCCCGGGACTCTGCGGACGGTATGCCGACCGTCGAAGGCGATATCCGGATCGAAGCGGCCCCCGGATCGGTCTGGGACGTGCTCACGGACGCGGAATCCTACGGGGAGTGGAACCCCTTCGTGACGAGCGTCGACGGGTCGATAGCGCGGGACGAACAGCTCAGAGTGCGGATCGAACCGCCCGGAGGGCGGGCGACGCGGCTCAGAGCGCGGGTGAAGATCGTCGAGCCGAACGGTCGTCTCGTCTGGATCGGCCGGTTCTTTTTGCCGAACCTCTTCGATACCCGCCACGAGTTCATCATCGAGCCCGCGATCGACGGGGTTCGGTTTCTTCAACGAGGGACCTACGCCGGCGCCCTCGTTCCGGTTCTCTTCGACCGCGACGCCGTACGGAAAGGGATCGAGGCGTCGAACGATGCGTTGAAGCGACGGGTCGAAACGGACGCCTGAATCCGGCTACGTCGGCGACTCGACGACGATCGTCTCCTCGCGACCGGGGCCGACACCGACGGCGTAGATCGGGGTGTCGAGTTCCTCGGCGATGTACTCCAGATAGGTACGGGCGTTTTCGGGGACGGCGTCGTACCCCTCCGCGGCGACGGCGGCCCAATCGACGTCGTCCCACCCCTCGAACGACCGGAGTTCGGCCTCACAGTCGCCCCAGCGTTCGGTGGTCGGCGGCATCGTAAGCAGTTCCTCGCCGTCGAGAGTGTAGCTGTGGCCGACACGGACCTCCTCGAGGCCCGCGAGCACGTCGATGTGGTTGATCGCGAGTCCGGTGAACCCGTTGGCGCGGGCGGCATGTCGGAGCATCGGCATGTCGAGCCAGCCGACGCGGCGGGGACGGCCGGTAACGGTGCCGTACTCGCCGCCCTCGTCGCGGATGTAGGTGGCGAGGTCGGCCTCCTCGGGGCGGCCGCCCTCCGCGGGCGTCTGTCCCTCGACGGAGCCAAGTTCCGTCGGAAGCGGGCCGGTCCCGACCCGGGAGAGATACGCCTTCACGATCCCGACGATCTCGCCTTGGCCCACGACCGTCGGTCCGACGCCGGTGCCGACCGTCGCCCCGCCCGCGGTGGGGTTCGAGGAAGTGACGTAGGGGTAGATACCGTGGTCGATGTCGATCGAGGTGCCCTGTGCGCCCTCGAACATGATCTCATCGCCCGCGTCGAATCTCGCCTGCAGGAACTCGCCGCAGTTGACGGCCATCCCCTCGCGCTCGATCCGCTCGCCGAAGGCCCGGTAGGTCTCGAAGAGCGCGTCGACGTCGAAGGCGTCGCCGTCCACGTCGTCGCCGATGTCGATGCCGTACACGTTCTCGGCGAGCGCGCGCTTCCGTGGGACGACGTACTCAAGTCGGGAGCGAAGCGTCTCGGGGTCGAGCAGATCGCCGATCCGGACGCCGCGGCGACCCGCTTTGTCCTCGTACGTCGGGCCGATGCCGCGACCGGTCGTTCCGGCGGCGAGGTCGTCGTCGGATTTGACGTCCTCCTCGATCCCGTCGAGCACCCGGTGGTACGGGAGAATCACGTGTGCGCGCTCCGCGACCCGCACGTCCGGCGACAGCCCGCGTTCGGCGAGCGCGTCGAGTTCCTCGAACAACGTGTTCGGATTGACGACACAGCCGTTTCCGAGCACCCCGACCTTGCCGCGAACGGCTCCCGAGGGAACGAGCGACAGCTTGTACTCGTCGCCCTCGTAGACGACGGTGTGGCCGGCATTGTCGCCGCCCTGGTAGCGCACGACGACGTCGACGGCATCGCCGTACACGTCGACGATGCCGCCTTTTCCCTCGTCGCCGAGCTGTGAGCCCACGATGGTTACGGTCATCGGGACGACGTTCCCACCAGTGGGGTAAACAGATTACGGTATGTGGGAGGCTCGGGCAACGCGGGCGCCTCCGGGTGTGAACGGGGAGCGAAGCGACCCGCGAGCCGGGAGAGACGAACTGAAAAAAGCAACGTGAGGACCCGTATGGCCCGGTAACTACGGGAGAAACGGGTCTCGGGGCGCAAACAACAAAAACGTCCAAGCGGTTCCAATGCGTGTCACAGTCACAAGGGATTTATATATAGGATGTAAATAACTAGATATTCGGATCCGCCTCGACCGCCGCCTGGACAGCAACATTTAAAACCCGTAAACACAAGTTAACAAATGCCATGATAGACAGACTTGAGAAGGAAGTCGATATGCTCGAACGGCATCTGCGAGTGCTGCGGATGGTTATCGAAAGCGAGCCCATCGGGATCGTCAAGATGTCGAACGAAACCGGGTACCCCCACCACAAAGTTCGCTACTCGCTCCGCGTTCTCGAGGAGGAGAACCTCATCGAGCCGTCGAGCCAGGGTGCGATCACCACCGAGGATACCGGCGACTTCGTCGACGACCTCGACTCGAAGATCGACGAGATTATTGACAAACTCGAAGGGATGAAAATCGACGACATCCCTGAGATCAAGGGGTAACTCAACGTTTTTGTTCCGCTTGCCCGGGAGTCACATCGATATCGCGAGCGACGGACAGTGACGTTACAACTCCGGAACGGTCAGATTGAACGACTCGTCCCGCGCCTCGACGAGGCAGAGATGGAACCCGTTCGTCCGCGAGAGCTTCACGTAGCTGCGGTGCTTGCTCCGGCTGAGTAGGCTGGTGCTCGTCGCCTCCTCGACGGCGGCCATCGCGTCCGACTCGAAGTAACTCGACGTGATGGCGACGGCTGCCGCGAGCGTGTCGTGATCGGCACAGACGTCCGAGGCGTCCACGACGAGCGGTTCGATAGCGTCCGCGCGGGTCGGATCCCGCCCCCTATCGAACGTCGCCGCGAGGAGCGGTTTCCCCCTTTTGTTTCGGGCGACGATGTCGAAGGTGGTTTCGCGGCCCTCGGTGCCGTCGCCGACCGGAATCGTCTCGTCGAAGCCGATCCGGTCGATTTCGGGCAGGGCGTCGTAGAGCGGCCGGAGCTCCTCGACCGCACCCGTCGAGCGGATCTCGAACAGCAACTCGAACGTAAGCCACTCGACGAAGGCGAACGTGTCCGAAGAGCGGAGCCACGACTCGAACGGATCGCCGTCGACGAGCGCGTCCGCGTCCTCGAAGGAGGTGTGGTACTCGATCCGAAGGTTCGATTCGACGTCGTCCCGGTCGGCGTCACCGGCGTGGGCGTCCTCCAGCGTGCCGTCGCCACGGGTGCGTTCCCGAACGAACAGGCTCGTCCCCGCCAGCGCCGCCGACGGCGTCAGCGACTCCGAGGCGGAATCGTCGCTCCCCCCGATCCGCCGTTGCAGGTCGTCGCGCTCGGCTCGCAGCGATTCGAGTTCGGCCTCCAGCTCCTCGATTCGCGACTCGTATGCCTCGGCCCGCGAGTCGGCGTCGGCGAGTTCGGCCTCTAGCTCCTCGATCCGCGACTCGTACGCCTCGATCTGTGGGTCGTCGCTCTCGGCTTCGGCTCGGGAGTCGCCCGACCGCGACACCGAGGTCGGCGGGCTTCGGGAGGTCGGCGATCCGTCCCGTGTCTCCACGCGTTCTCGCTCGGCGCGGCCCACGTTTTCGGGATCGCGTCGACCGCTGTTTTCGGGATCGAGCGACGGGACCGTTCGGGTGGTGACAGCCTCGATTCCGCCGGCGCCCTCGTCGCCGGCCTTGCCATCCGATTCCGGGGTCTCCGTCCGTCCCGCGTCGGCGATCGCGCCCTCGTCCGCTGGCTCGAATCCCGCCGCCGCCGCGTCGTCGGGCGGGGTCTCACCCGCCGTCTCGGCGGTGTCGTCCCCTCGATCAGTTCCCGGCGGGGACGGTTCCGGCGTCCCGCCGCTGGGGGCACTGCCGTCCCCGTCGGGGGACTCGTCCGACCCTGTTTCCGTGGCCGTGATCGCGGCGTCCTCGGAGGGCGACCGCTCCACGCCGGTGGTCGAGGGACCGTCGTGTACCGCATCGGTCGCCGGTCGTTCCGTCGGCGCTGGGTCGTCCGTTTCGTTGTCTTCCCCCACGTTCGTCGTCGAATCCGCATCTGTGGGCATACCCGTGGTGGGCCCGTCGGCCCCGTCGGCGGCTGTTTCACCGTCGGTTCCGGGGGCGGCCTCCGACTCCGACTCCGGAACGGGGGTCATCCCAGCGTCGGTCCCGGGTTCCGGCTCCGGTTCGGGCAGCGTCGGTCGGGGGAGCCGAACCGCGACCACGTCGTAGATACCGACCTCGCCGGTCGCTCTCGATTCGGCCTCCTCGCCGGAGAGCATCCGTGAAGAACCGACGAACGCGACACGGTCGGCTTCCCCGTCGACGTAGACGTAGTAGTAGTCGCCGCTCAACACGTTCTCGGAGAGTTCGACGTATCCGGTGAACCCGCCCTCCGAAAGCGTCTCGTCGACCGCATCGAGGGGTGTGTCGTCGGTGAAATACCGGCCGCGAACCTCGCCGTCGAGGGCTAACATCGCGGCGAGCGTCGCGGCGGCCGGCGTCGGGGCTTCGTGTCTGCGGCCGGTGGCGTCCTCGAAGGCGTCGATATCACCGCGTCGAGGAGTCGACTCGAGATCGGAGACGACGGCGAGCGGTTCGCCGTCCCGGAGAAACAGCCACGTCTCGCCGGTCTCGATCGCGCCGCTGAACCCCCGGGAAGCCAGCGCGCCGATCCCGCCGAACCCACCGTCGAACGGAGCGGTGTCCCAGTCGTCGACAACGGAGTGGGCGTCCATACCCGGAAATCCCACAGGACGGACATATAGCTACCGACCGATCGAGCCGATCACATCCCCATGTCGGCGGCATCCTCCGGCACCGGGAGCGCCCCCGGCGCGACGCCGAGCAGTTCGGCGGCGTGATCGAGCGCCATATCGAAGCCGTAGTACCGCTCGAGTTCGTCCCCGTCGGCGGTCGGCCGGACTTTCAACATGGCGTACCCCTCGATGTTCTGTGCGACGGCCGCGGTCCGGCCGTCGGATTCGAACTCCACGATTCGTTCCCCGTCGCGTTCGGTGTAGTGGGCGGTGATCGCGCCCGATTCGGCCTTCGACATGCACAACGGTTGGGGCCGCCCGGTTGCCAAACTACCGGTCCCGGCCGAACGATCCGGTGGGTCTTTGCCGTCGGTGTCCGGAGACGGGGTATGGAGTGGCTCACGAGCGGCCTCCGTCGGGACATCTGCATTCTGTTGTACGGAGAGGAACGGCGCGCACAGCCGCTGAAATCGGCGCTCGAATCGCGGTACGACCGCCGGGTCAAACCCGATCGGTTCTACGGAGCCTTGGACAGCCTCGAGTCGAAGGGGTTCACGGGGAAGCGTGTCGACGGGCTCGAGGACGTCTACTCGCTGACCGACGCCGGTCGTCGGAGCGTCGAAACGCAGTTCGAGTGGTTCCGCGAGCGGATCGAGGAGTAATCGTCGGAGCGGGCACGGCACGGATTCGACAGCCACGAGTAGGCGGCGATCGGACGGGGGACTGTCAGTTCATCGCGACGTACGTGTGGGTGTTCTCGACGCCCTCCAGCGACTGGATCGAGTCGGCGGCGATCTTCTTGACATCGCCGGGCGTGTCGACGTCGACCTTGGCGATGATGTCGATATCGCCGGCGACGATGTGAGCCGAGGCGACCCCGTCTATCGCCTCGATGTCGTTCCGGAGCCGCCCCGCCTCGCCCGTGTAGGCTTTGACCATGACGTAGGCGACGACCATCTCAGGCGCCCCCCTGTGCGATGGCACGGCCGGACTCGCCGACGATGATCTGTTCGACCTCTCTGAGGACCCCGAAGTCGGCGATGGCGACGACCCGATCACCGACCTCGAGGGAGGCGTCGGCGTCCGGCAGCTGGAGCTGTTCGCCCTCCTTGCCGAACGCGAGCAGGCGGGAGTCCGCCGGCAGTTCGAGTTCCGAAAGCGAGTACCCCCGCATCGGCGAGTCCGGCGTGACCGTCAACTGGACGAGCTGGAGGTTGTGAGCGATGTCGGCGACGGCGCGGACGCTTCCGCCCATGAGGGCGTTCTTCGCGGCGATGGCTCCGAGCCGTTCGGGGTAGATCACCTCGTCCACGTCGCCGGCGTACTTGCCGACGACGTACTCGTGGTCGTCGTCGTCGACCCGACAGACGGTCCGGCAGTCGTGGCGTTTGCCGATCATACAGGCGATGAAGTTCACGACTAGATCGCCCGACAGCGCGGCTACACCGTTGACGTCCTCGAGACCCTGCGCGAGAAGCGTCGATTCTTCGCTCCCGTCGCCCTGGATGACGTCGAACCCCTCGCTGCGGAGCCGTTCGACCTTCGTGGCGTCGAGTTCGACGACGACGACGTCGTGGCCCTCCTGCCGGAGGACACGAGCAGTCCGCATTCCGACCCGGCCGGCGCCCACGATGATGAATTTCATGAACCATCATACGACGACCGACCTCAATAATGTTACTCTTTCTCACACTACCGTCCACAGCCGGGGCGGAGCGGACGATACCGGAAAACCGAACGCAGCCTCAGCCGAACCGGGTCGGTGTATCGGTTCCGCAAGTGTGCTCGGTGCATATGCGGGACGTGAGAGCCGAGGGGATCCCGGATCGGGAAAGCTTTTTCGTCATTGACAATGATTAACATTCATGGTACGTGCGTTCATTATGGTGAAGGCGGCGACCGGTGACGCCGAAACGCTAGCCGGCCAACTCGGCGCGTTCGACCACGTCGCCGTTGCGAACGTTGTCGCCGGGAATTTCGACGTGATCGTCGAGGCCGAAGCCACGGAGGTGTACGACATCATCCACTCCGTCGCGAGCCGGATCCGTGGGCTCGGCGAGGTCGAAGACACGAAAACGTACGTCTGTCTGGAGTGACGCCGAGGGCTTACTCGGCTTCGAGAAGTTCCGTGACGGCCTCGGTCGCTCGCTCGACGACCGCCGACTTCGATTGGGTCGCGTCGATCCGGTGGAACCGCTCGGGGTCGGCCTCGATGAGACGTTCGTAGTTCGCCCGCACCTGATGTAAGTAGTCGGCGGTCTCGAACTTGTTCGTCGCGCCGGCCCGTTCGGCCCCCAGTTCGGGCGGGAGATCGAGATACAGCGTCGCGTCCGGGGGGCGGGTGAACGGTTCGTGAACGGTTTTTATGTACTCCATCGGGGCGTCGACCGTCCCGGCGAGCGTCGCGCCCTGGTAGGCGTATCTGGAGTCCGAGTACCGATCCGAGACGACGACGTTGCCGGCCGAAAGCGCCGGGCGGATCACGCGGGAGAGGTGATCCGCGTGGTCAGCGGTGTATAAAAACAGCTCCGAGAGCGGGTCGGCGTCGTCGTCACCGATCGATCGCTCGACCGCCTCGCCGTACCACGATCCCGTCGGTTCGCGGGTGAAGACGGTCCGGTCCGAGGGCAACGTCTCCTTTAGTGCCTCCACGACCGTCGTCTTGCCACCTCCGTCGATCCCTTCGAGCGTGATGAGCATACGCCGACGGTCGGGCCGGTCGTATATCAGCGTGGTTATGATGCTCGATAGGTGCCGAAAAGAACGCGCCGCCGGAACGGCCGGTTACGCCTCGGCGTCGTCTTCGACGTCGACGCTCGCCTCTTCCTCGGCAGCGACCTCCTCGGGCTTGGCCTCGACGCGGGTCTTCTGGATCTCGACGCGTCGGAGCGGGTAGATCGTCTTCGCCTCGCCGTAGATCGCCGAGGAGAGCCGCCCCTCGACGATGCTGTCGACGAGCCCCTCGAAGGTGCGCTCCTCTGCGGCGTCTTCGACGAGGTCGACCATCGTCTTTCGGATGGCGTGTTCCTGGCTATGGTCGGCGCTTTTCGTCGTGTACGCGACCGGCTGGACCTGCACGCGGTAGTCGTCCGTCGTCAGGACGGTCACGAAGGCGTCGACTTTCGAGGTGCCGCGGCGGGTGAGGCTGCGCAGGTAGTCACGGGTGAGTTCGTGCTGGATGAACTCCGTGTAGGCGGTGTCGCTACCCACGTCCGTGATCTGGAATTTCAGCTTCGTGTTGTTCTCGCTCGGGTCGTTCTGTAACTCGCCGAGGGTCGTCTGTACCGTGCGGTCGTACACCTGTTCGGGTTCGTCCGCCGGCGTCTCACCGAGTTCGGCCCGATCGAACATCTCGGGGGCCATCACGGTGTACCATCGCTTCTCCTGTTTCCGTTTGGATACTGATCGTTCGCTCATGATCGTGTTGTCGTGTCGGTTATTCGCTGTGCGACTGTGAGGTTCGAAACGTAATCGTCGGCCGTCGTCCGCAGGCCGCCGCTACTGTCCCGTTCGATCGTCGTCACGACGACGCCATCGCCGTCGCGAGTCTCGACGCGGGTCGATACCTCGTCGGTGTTGTCCGGGGCGATCGCGTCGGCGATCACCCGCGGGTGGTCGTGAGTCGTTTCGATCCTCGCCCGCCGCTGGCCCGCGGTCATACGGCCTCCCTGAACGTCGCGGTGAATCCCGCGATCGTCCCGTCGAAGGTCGCCGTTCCGTGCGTGCCGCGGGCCGTCGCCCGGCCGTCGAGGGCGGCTGTGGCCTCCCGCAACGGTTTCCCGACCGCCGTCTCGCCGGCCGCCGCCGCCGCGCCGTCCGTCACGGCGAGCGCCACCGGCTCCGGCGACCGATACGAGAGGCACAACCGGGCGACGGTGCCCAGAAGCGCCGGCGATCCCTCCTCGAGCCGGACGATGTAGACGCCGTCGTATCGGCCGGTGTCGGCCCCCCGGAGCGCCGCGTGGGCCCGCCCGCCGTGAGCGCGCCAGGATTCGAGCGCCGCCGCCTCGACGTCGTGGCCGAGCGCCAGCGCGATCGCGGTTCCGGGGCGAACCCGCGCGAGCGAGTCGAGCACGTCGCCGAAGCCGCCGAGCGTTCCGAATCGGTCGGTGACGTAGGGCCGGAGCGCGCGTTCGACCGCCTCGGCGGCCCGCGGTGGCGCGCCCTCGATCGCCGACAGCGCGACGAGCGAGGCGAGCTCGCGGCCGCCCGGATCGCCGAGACTGTCGAGATCGTCGAGGGCGTCCTCGACAGCCCCTTCCTCGCCCGAAAAGGACGCGTGAACGAGCGTCGTCCCGGCGAGGCCCGCGATCGGATCGTCGGTCGGGACCGCGACGCCCGGTCGCCGTTCGAGGCCGGCCGTTTCGAGCAGCCGTCCCGAGGGCTCGACGCCGGCACAGGCCGCGCCGGCGAGTGCGAGTTCCGGATCGACTGCGTCGGGGGCGAACCCGGAGACGATGTCGGCCGCCTCGACAGCGAGGGGTTCGGTTTCGAGGGTCACGTCGCCGGTCGGATGACCGACAGCGACGCCGCAGTCCGATCCGGTCGCCGGTGGCTCCGGAACGGCCGCGAGACTGATTTGGTAGGGCGTCTCGAGGGCGTCGAGCCCGCGGGCGAGAAGCCCGGCCGCCGCGACCGCGTCGCCGTCGGCTGTCCCGACGAGCCGAACGAACTCGGCGTCGGAAAGCGCCGCAGCGGCGCGGGCGTGAGCGTCTTCCGGGTGACCGGCGGCCGACATCGGATTACTCCAGCAGTTCTTTGGCTTCGTCGTACTCGTAGGTGAACGACTCGTCGAGTTTGTCACCGCGGTAGTAGTTGACGAGGCGTCGGATCTTCGATTCGGTGTTCTGGAGCGCTCGCTTGTTCTGAGCGTCGCCGGGGTTTCGCTCCATGTGGTCGCGCAGGCCGACCGCACGCTCCATCAGGTTGCGGAGATCCGCCGGCAGGTCATCGGTCGCGTCGTTTTCCTCCAAGATCTCGGTGATCTTCTTGCCCGTGGCGAGTTTCACGTCCGGGACGGGGACGCCCTGGACGCCCTCGTCGCGGAGTTTGAGGCCGATCACGCTGGGGTCGTGGCCCTCCTCCGCCAGTTCGACGATCCGCTCCTCGATCGCCTGTTCGTCTACGTCGCTCCACTCGGGTGGTTCCGTTGCCGTCGGACGGTCCGAACCGGACGACCCGCGACGGCGTGAGTGCATTCGTGCCATTGTTGAATTGGAACTGCACGGACCGCGTCTGACGGCGCTGGTCGCCGCAAGCGGCGTCGGACCGCCGCGACGTCGCGCCAGCACTACCGCAATCCCAAGCCGACCAATCGGCCGGCGAGTCGGATTTGCGGTCGTGCGGTTCCCGTCTCTACCTCGTGTACTCGCACACAAAACGGTTTCTACTCGGCGTTTTCCCCGAGGAACGCCCGAACGCGCGCCGCGAGGGCCGAGTGGAACCCGGAGGGGTCGACCGACGGGGACGCGCCGTACAGGCGTCCGTGCTCCTCGCGGACGATGTCCGTGACCGCCCGGTCGTACAGCGACTCGAACGTGACGGCCTCGCCCCGCCCCGCTAGCTCGGCTTCGAGTTTCCCGAGACGGCGGTCCGTGGCGCAGCGCTCGGCCAGTTCCTCGGCCGGGAGGTCGGCCGGGGGCGGCGGTTCTGCCCCCTGGAACTCCGGATGGAGCAGTTTCGCCCGCCCGCCGCGTTTGTTCCGGACGACGACGCCCTCGGCGGGGCCGTCGTACCAGGCCGATCGTGGGACGGAGTACGACGCCGCGTCGAAATCGCGGGTGTTCACTTCGCGCTCGATCGCGTTGACCGGTTCGAGCCCCAACCGCTCGAAGATCGCCTGAACCGCCTCCGGCGGCCGGAACCGCCCGTCCGGTTCCGACCAGACGTCGAACCCCAGAAACGACGGCAACCGGTCCCAGTCGTACTCGATCGCGTGGCGGTGGGTCGCCTCGCCGAAGAAGACGACCGACTCGACGTCGTCGACCGCACGCCGGAGCGCCGCCCGGTCGAGACGCTCGCGGACGTGTCTGACGGCGTGACCGTACGGATCCGGGATCGCGGCGGAGTCGTCGTAGACGCGGGTCCGGCCGCCGAACCGGAGCACGCCGGAGTCGGTGAGTTGAAACCGCAGGTGGGCCCCATCGATCTTTTCGAGCAGCCACAGGTGTCCGGCGTCGAACAGTCCGTTAGGGGCGTCGGCGAGTCGGGGGATTGTGGGGTACGTTTTCATCGCGCTATGGCATGTATCGGACGCTGACGATCCCCGGTTCGTGCCGGATCTCGACGCGGTCGACGCCGAGTCGAGCGGCGCGCGCAAGCGTCGCCTCGTCGTCCAACACGTCGTCGACGGCCTCGTCGGTATCGGCTTCGGGCACCGTCAGGACGTGCAGTTCGCCGGTCCCCGCGCGCTCGTGCCTCGTCACGTCACCGACGGGCTGTTTGGCGGCGATCTCCCGCTCCTGTTCGGTTGGGGGTTCGGGGCTCTCCTCGATCGAGAGCGTCCGGCGCGCCTCGATTTCAGCGACCCGGTAGGTCACCTCCATCGGCGGGTCGGGTTCGAGAACGCCGTCGATGACCTCCGCGCTCTCGACGCCGGGATTGTCCTCGAGGGTGTGGACCTGCCCGCTGTCGACGTCTTTCAGCACCGCCGACCCGTCGTCGGCGTGTGTCACCACGAACCGTCCCTCCCGTCGTGTCATGGGCGTTCGAACGCGCTCGATCCTTTTCGGCGTTTCGACGCGGCGCTCGGCGGTCGCTTCCCATCGACAACACCTTTGAGGTTCGCCGCCGCCGTGGTGGTATGAACGTGGATTTCGGCAACGCACTCGATTCGGAGGCCGTCACCGGAGTCTCCGAGGAGTCGCTCGAACGGCTCGACGACCGAGTCGCCCGGGCACACGATCGGATCGACGACGGTATTTCCGATCGGACGTTCGGCTACGCGAGCCTCGCGTTGCCGGCGGATACGGAGCCCGAAGCGATCCGATCCGCCGTCGGGGGATTCGATCCGGAGGCCGTGTTGACGGTCGGGATCGGCGGCTCGGCGCTCGGCGCGGAGACGATCACGTCGGCGCTCGGCGTGTCCGGCCACTACAGCCTCGACAACGTCGATCCGGCGGCGACCCGACGGCTGCTTGAGTCGCTTCCCCTCGAATCGACGCTCGTCAACGTCGTCTCGCGGTCCGGCACGACGGCCGAGACGCTCGCGAACTTCCTCGTCGTCCGTGAAGCGATGGCCGAGGCCGGCGTCGAGTGGGCCGACCGGACGGTCGTCACGACCGGCGAGTCCGGGCCGCTCCGGGAGTTGGCCGACGAACACGACCTGCCGAGTTGTCCGGTCCCGGACGGCGTCCCCGGCCGGTTTTCGGCGCTGTCGCCGGTCGGGTTGGTCCCCGCCGCCGCGCTCGGCCGCGATATCGAGGCGATCCTCGAGGGAGGGAAGGCAGGGCGAGCGGCCCTCGAACCGTCGCTCTTCGAGTGCCCGGCCTACGCCTACGGCGCGGTCGCTTACGCGCTCGAGGCACGCGGCGCGACGATGAACGCGTTCGTGCCGTACGCGGAGGCGCTCGAACCGCTCGCGGAGTGGTTCTCCCAGCTGTGGGCCGAAAGTCTCGGCAAGGACGGCCTCGGACAGACCCCCGTCCGGGCCCTTGGTGCGACCGACCAACACTCACAACTCCAGTTGTATCGGGCGGGCCGCAAGGACAAACTCGTCACCCTGCTCCGCCCCCGCGAACGCGAAGACGAACCGATCCCCGAAACCGAGATCGACTCGCTGTCGTATCTCGGCGGCGGCACGCTCGGCGAGTTGCTCGACGCGGAGTTCGAGGCGACGGAGGCGTCGCTCGCGGCGGCGGGGCAGGCGAACGTCCGCCTTGAGATCGACCGCCTCGATGCCGAAAGCGTCGGGCGGCTCCTGTATGACCTGGAAGCCGCCTGCATCCTCGTCGGCGAACTGTCCGGCGTCGAGACGTTCACCCAGCCGGCCGTCGAGTGGGGCAAGCGGGCCGCGCGGGGGTTGTTGGACGCCGGCGATTTCGAGGAGGCCGAGGCGGTCGACGAAAAGACAGTTCGGGATGTCGAGTAACGGCGGGCGTTCGCGCGGCGCGTGCGGCGACCCTTAGAACGTCCCGACAGCGTCGGCGTACGTGAACCCGAACGTGATCGCGTTGTAAAGCCCGTGAGCCAGCGCCGGCACCACGAGGTTGTCGGTGTATTCGTAGACGACGCCGAGGAGCGCTCCGAGCGGGAGCAACAAAAGGAAAACCGTCACGAGCGTTCCCGCCACGTTCGCCGGATCGAGATACGCGAAGATGTGGACGACCGCAAAGATCACCGACGCGACCGCAACCGCCGATGCGGTGTCGAACACCTCGGTGAGCCGGGTCTGGATAATCCCCCGATACAGGAACTCCTCGGCCGGTCCGACGACGAGCACCGAAAGCGGGAGAAACACGAGCGCGATGGTGGGATTCGCTTCGATGCTGTCGGCGACGCTGTGATCCGTCAACGGCAGGCCGAACCACGCGATGAGGGCCGGCAGCGCGACCGCGAGCGCGACGAGGGCGACGATCGTTGCGGCCGTCACGGCGGCATCGAGGAGCGTCGGTCGCCGGGCTCTGACGTACGAGAAGGGGATGCCGTGTCTGTGAAGATACAGGGCGCCGATGGCTGCGAGGCCGACGTACGTCCCGAGTGTGAACAAAAGCTGTCCGGACGGAGCCTCCACGGATATCGACAGCGGCGTTCCGACGAGCCCGAACGTCACGATCCCGAGCAGAAACCCGCCGAGCAACCCCATCGCGCCGAGGGCCGTCATCGTGGCGACGGCACGCCCCGGTGATACCCCCTCCGATCGCTCGTTCATTGGCACGCGTTGGATCGGATGTCGATTAAGCCTGTCCGTCCGACGCCGCGCGTCCGTCACTTGTCTGACATATGCTTATGCCAACGGATGTCATATGAAGAGTTATGCCACGCTACTGTTTCGAGTGCGGCGACGAACTCGCCAGTCGGATCGATGGACTCGCGACCGGATACGGGATGACGGAGGAGGAGGTCGTCAGCCAACTCGTCGAGGTCGGTCTCGAGGAAATCGGGGAGCGCCGCTCGCACGGACCTGCGGAGTGACCCCGCCCTAGGGGCGTTTTCGCTCCAATCCGCTGCCGCAGATCTCACAGCGGTCGTGGTTGTCCTCGAAGACGCGACCACATCCCTGACACTGGAACTGCCAGTCCAGCCGTTCGTCGATCCCCTCCTGTGCGATGACGTCGACGGCGACGTCGAGCTTTTCGGCGACGTTCTGCATCGCATAGTCGTCGGTGACGAGAGTTGCGTCGAGTTCGAACGCGGTCGCAAGCAGCCGCACGTCGGTTCGGGAGAGCGTCTCGGCGTCCCCGGTCTCGCGGGCGGCGCGCTCGACGCGGTCGACGGTTTCCGGGTCCGGGATGTGAATCCGCATTCCGGACCCTTCGAGGGCGTCGAACCGGTAGCCGGCCTCGTCCTCGAGTTCCTCCCGAACCATCGGGATTGTCGCGATCGGTTCGTCCGTCGTGTACTCGTCAATAAACGCCGACGAATCGAGCACGTGCATGCGTGTTCAGCGATCGACGACGATCGTGTCTTTGACTGCCTGAACGTGGCTGACCGGGACTCGGTAGTTGCCCGCCTCGTCCCGCTCGAACTCGAGGTCGCCGGCGCGTTGGCCGGGGTCCAAAATGAGATGATGGAGCGTCCCCGTCTTCAGATCCATCGTGATGTTGTACAGAGTGCCGAGATTGGAGCCGTCCGATCCCATGACTTCCTTATCCGAGAGGTTCTCCGCGAGTATGTCGGGCATACTCCCGCTTGAGGTTTATCCGGTATCAACGTTCGGGTCGTCGAGTCCCTCAAAAGGGGCGGCTGTCACGGCTCTCAGGACGGCCCGCCGGCGCGGTCGGGCGGCCCGGCCGCATCGCTCGCCGCCGAGTCGTCGGAGTCCTCGGGCGGCCCGGGCGCATCGCCCGGCCCGCTGTCGGTCGAGTCCTCGGAATCCGAGCCGTCAGTGCTGTTGTCGTCCGAGTCACTATCGTCCGCCCCCGGTTCAGGCCCTCCCGCGTCGTCCGGCGGGCCCGCGTCCGCCGGGGGACTCCCCTGTTCGTCGCGCGCATCCGAGACGGTCCCGTTGTCGGCCGGCGACTCGGGTGTGGACGGTCCCGGGGACTCGCCGTCGTCGGATGGGCCGCCGGGCGACGTCTCACGTGGGGGACCCGAAACGCCGCCCGGGGAACCGGCAAGCCCGCGAGCCAACTCGGCGACCCCGGGGCCGCGGACGGTTCGGGCGTTCGAGCGGATTTCGGCGAGGCGCTCGGTGTCGACGCCGGCCGCTGTGGCCCGCCGTTCGGTGTTGTCCGCGGCGCGTTCGATCCCCGTCGCGTCGACGGCGATCCGGGTCGCGATCGATCGGTTCCGGACGTCGGGCGCCTCGCCGAGCGTTTCCCGCTGTGCGGACAGGCGGTCGGCTCTGGCTTCGAGCCGCGCTTGGCGTGCCTCGATCAGCGCTTCGCGCTCGGCGGCGTCGTCGGTTCGGTTCAACGCGGCTTCGAAGCGTCCGTCCTCGACGTCCACGGCGGTCTCCGCGCTGCTGGCCTGCATGAACGACGAGATGTCGGCCCCGAGCGAAGCGTTGTCTCCGCTTTCGGGCGTGTCGGCAGTCGCCCCCGCCGTCCCGGCCGCCGCGGCGATCGCGGCCGTGCCCGAAGCAGCGACCACGACGAGCAGACAGACGCCGGCGAGCCGCTTGTTCATCACGTGACACTCACTGCGGTATCGAATAAAAACCCCTCCACCGTTCGGATCGTTCAGTTCCGCCTCTCGAGGGCGCTAAATTCGATTAAATAGTTTATAGCTCGTTCTGAGGACGTTTCTAATCAGTCGGCGGTCACAGCGAACACCGGACCTCAAGCACGGCAGCGGTATCGGACGATCGACCACGGACAACGTTTATGTATGTTAGCATATAACAACCACACGACGGCATGTTTGAACAGTTTTCAAGCGGGTACTACCTGGGACGGCTCTACGTCGAGCCCTACGGCGGCGATCACGCTGTGATCAACCGCAAACACCACGAACAGGTCGCAGAGCAGTTGTACGACGCCGAAGACGAGCCGCTGGTGATGAAAATCGGCTCGACACACGTCGCGGTCCACGGGGCGGCTGACGTTCCCGGACGGACTGTCGCGCTGCCCGAGACCGCGCTGTCGGCCTCCGGCACGGACAACCCGCCGGCGTTGCGCGAGGTGTTTCTCGCGAAGGCCGACCGTGCCCGCCAGTTGCTCGAGTTCGGGTCGGACGGTCCCGCGGGGTTTTAGCCGGCGGCGGCCGTCGGTCCGACGATGCTCGATGACCTCCTCGGTCGGACCGAACTGAAAGAGCGGATCGAAGCGCTCGAGCAGCGCCGCGACCGCCTCGAAGCCCAACTCGAGGCCGAAAGCGACCGCCGCGCCGACGCCGTCAGCGCAAAGCAGGCCGCGGAGGAGCGGGCGAACCGACTCGAGGACCGGATCGCCGACCTCGAGGGGAAACTCGACAGCGCGGACGCCGAGGCGCCCGACCTCGGCTTCCGCCGGGAGGAGACGCTGCGTGGCCGCCGTGTGGACGCGGTGCTCGACAGGCTCGAATCGCTGGAAGGCGCCCCCGAGGGCATACTCACCGCGTACGTGGAGTCGAACCCGCCCGACGAACTCCGCGAGTTCCTCGGCGATCGTACGCCACTCCTCGCGCGTGCGTCCCCGTGTCTCGCCTGTGCGGACGACGCCGGCCTGCTGGCCGCCGCGCTCCGACCCCCCGTCGCCCCGGACCCGTTCGTCGAGCGGTCGTCGACGGCCCGGATCGAGCGGTCGTGGTTCCGACCCACCGGCCGGTTCGCGCTGGCGTTGGTTCGGTCCGATATCTTCGCCGTCGGCGTTTACGAGGACGACGAGCGCGTCTCCTATCGGGGGTTCGAGAGCAATATAAAAAGCGACCACTCGAAAGGCGGGTTCTCGCAGGCGCGGTTCGAACGACTCCGCGACGAGGGAATCACGGCCCACGTCGAGGAGTGTGCGGAAGCGCTCGAATCGATCGAGGCCGACCGACGCTACGTGGTCGGCGACCGGCGGCTGATCGGGAAGTTCGACGCAGACGCCCGGGCGGCGGTCGACGCGACCGGTAAACCGGAGTCGGCGCTCTCGGACGCGTTCGCGGATTTCTGGTCGGTTCGGCTCTACGGGCTGTAACGAGGCGCAGTTGGTGTGTTTATTACCGGCGACGGCCTCCGGACACGCATGCGAGTCGCAATCCTTGCCCACGAGCAGTTTCCCGACCGGGCCAAGACAGCCGTCGGGGTCCTCCGGTACGGCGAGCAGGACGTCGTTGCCGTCCTCGATCGCGAGACGGCGGGAACGACCGTCGGTGATCATCTCCCGGGAATCGGCGAGGACATCCCCGTCGTCGACAGTGTGGCGGACGCCCCCGCCTTCGAGGCGCTTCTCATCGGGATCGCGCCCATCGGCGGCGGCTTCGACGAGTCGTGGCGGCCCGACGTCCGGGCGGCGATCGAGCGCGGCGCGAACGTGGTGTCCGGGTTGCACTACCTTCTCGACGAGGATCCGGAGTTCGCCGCGCTCGCGGCCGATGCCGGCGTCGAGTTGCGGGACGTCCGGAAGCCGCCGGCGGATCTCACCGTCGCCGAGGGGATCGTCCGCGACCTCGACGTCGAGGTCGTCCTGACGGTCGGGACCGACTGCTCGACCGGAAAGATGACGGCGACGCTGGAGCTGCTCGAGGCGGCCCGGGCGGCCGGACTCGACGCCGGGTTCGTCCCGACCGGGCAGACCGGGATCATGATCGACGGCGGCGGGATCCCGATCGATCGGACGATAAGCGACTTCACCAACGGTGCCATGGAGCGGTCGATACGCGAGCGCGCCGACGAGTACGACTACCTCTTCGTCGAGGGGCAGGGATCGATCGCCCACCCGGCGTACTCGGCCGTCACCTGCGGGATCCTCCACGGCGCACAACCCGACTACCTCGTTCTCTGTCACGAGGCCGGCCGGGAGTCGATCCACGGCTACGGGTCGTTTCCGATCCGGGAGCCCCCGACGCTCGCCGAGCTGTACGTCGAGCTCGCGGAGCCGGTCGCGCCGACGGAACTGCTCGGCGGCGCGTTGAACACCGACGGGCTTGACGACGCCGAAGCCGAGGCGGCGATCGAGGCGTACGGGGCGTCGCTCGGCGTTCCGGCCGTCGATCCGATCCGAAACGGTGCCGGGGAGATCGTCGCGGCGCTGTCGGAGCGCCGATGAACGCCGGCTTCGAGACGGTCGAGTTGGCGCTCGACGTCCCGTTTAGCATCGCTCGGGGGACGACGGAGACGACCGAAAACGTCGTCGTGTGGATCGAGGCCGACGGCGAGACGGGGTACGGTGCGGCGGCCCCCTCGCCGCGCTACGGCGAAACGACGGGAACTGTCGAAGCAGTCCTGCCGGACCTCCTCGACGCCGTCGGGAGTTCGGAGGACCTCCATGCGCTTCGGACGATCGCCGACCGGCTACGGGGCGTCGTCCGCGACAATCCGGCGGCCAGAGCCGCCGTCGACGCTGCACTGTGGGATCTCGCCGGAAAGCGCCTCGAGGAGCCGGTGTATCGGCTTCTCGGCCTCACGCCCGACGCCGGATCCCTCCCGCCGACCTCCTATACGATCGGCCTCGAGGGGACGGACGCGATGGCCGAACGCGCCGCGGAGGCGGTCGAGGCCGGTTACTCCGTCCTGAAGATAAAACTCGGAACCGACCGGGACCGCGAGATCGTCGAGGCGGTCCGGACGGCCGCCCCCGGGGCGAGGATCCGCGTCGACGCCAACGAGGCGTGGGGGCCGAAAGAGGCGGTTCGGAACTGCCGCGCGTTCGAAACGCACGACGTCGAGTTCGTCGAACAACCGGTCCCGGCCGACGATCCGGACGGGCTCCGGCGCGTCTACCGGCGCTCGCCGCTCCCGATCGCGGCCGACGAGTCGTGTCGGACCGCGAAGGACGTGCCCGCGATCGCCGACCGCTGCGATATCGTGAACCTGAAACTGATGAAGACCGGCGGGCTGACGCCGGCCGTCGAACTGATCGATACTGCCCGCGCACACGGGTTAGGCGTGATGTGTGGCTGTATGCTCGAGACGAACGCCGCAATCGCGGCCGCGGCGCACCTGCTCCCGTTGCTCGATCACGCGGATCTCGACGGCTCGGTGCTTTTGGCTGACGATCCGTACGCGGGAGTTCCGGTCGAATCGGGACGGTTCGATCTCGGCGCGATCGGGGCGGGAACCGGCGTCCGGCCGCGGTGACCGGCGGGCGGACGGCTCGGTGTCGTCCGTTACGGCGACAACCCCATACGGATTACCGTAACAAGGTACCGGCGGGTGGAAATCAGCATACTTCGAGGTGGAACCTCCGGTCTCACGTCGTGCGGGACCGAAGCTCCCGCGCTACCCTCAGCGAGCGAGCCCGTCAGGCCGAACAAAGGAGGGTGGGGTCGATTACTGCTGACGCTCGCCGGTGAAAGACTACAGGAATCCGTATCAGTTCGGCGGGACGACGAAAAGCGAGACGGCGACGAGGAGGCCGGCGACCACGCCGCCCGCTCCGATCCCGGCGATCGTGGGGATCGCGAGCCACCACCCGGCGGCGGACCCGCCTGCGACGGACGCCGGGATGGCGGCCAACAGGCCGTCATAGCGCGTCGGTGGCTTCGTCACGGACAGTCGTACGCACCGGTAATAATTAAATGTCATTACTCGCTTCGGAAACCGGACCGGAAGGCAACCCATAAGCGGCACCGGTGGTGAAAGCGGGTATGACCGACGCCGAAATCCGTCGACTCCGCCGCGCCGGACTCACGATCGCCGGTGGCGGCGTTCTCCTCGGCGGGCTCTCGTTCGTCGTGCCGGCGGTGTTTCTCGCCGGCGCGTTGCTCCTCGCCGCCGTCCTCGTCCAGTTCGAGGGGCCGTCGGGAGGGGACGTGCTCAACATCGGATTCACGCTCGGGCTGTTCGGCGCGCTGCTTTTCGCCCACGCGGCGGCCGGAATCGGGCCGTTCGACGCGTTCGTCATCGCGGCGGCGCTCGTCCTCGGTGGCGTCTTCGAACTCGCCTTTGCGCCGTGGCTTGCGAAGTACGCCCCAACTGAGTAGTAAACTACCCCACTCTGCTCGCGCTGACGCGCTCGCTGTGGGTGGGGTCGTCCGAGAGACGGAGTCTTTCGAACGACGTCCCGGTTCCGCGACGCTTTTTTTGCCGGACGGTCGGCTTGCGCCGACAGTCCACGCAGGAAGCGCAGTCTCCGGAGGCGTCGATTCGGAGCGTCCCACTCCGACTCGGTGGTGACGGCGTGGACGAATCACAGAGCGATTCGTTCGCACACCGGAGAGCTCCGTCCGGGGACGTCCTCAGAAACGCTTGCGTTTCTGATGGGCTGCACGAGAGCTTGCTCTCGTGAACGCTGTATCCCCTCCCTACTGCGTCCTCAGAACGCGAAGCGTTCTGATGTGCAAACGAGAGCTCCGCTCCCGTTGACGCCGTGTGTCCGATCCGCGGACTGCGCTGCTCGTTGATGAAGGGGGCGTAGCGACTTAACTCAGTTAGGCGCCGTCCGCCTCGGCGTGGCTCCGGCGGCGATGCATCGCGTTGGCCGTCCACGTAATAACCGGTTCGTCGTGTTGGTTGTATCCGACGAGTTTCGTCCTGACGTGGCCCATCTCCGGGTTGCTCTCGGAGACCCGCTTCTCGAGCGCTTCGACCTCGATGCGGAGCGTGTCGCCGGGGTAGACGGGCTTGGTCCACTGCAGTTCCTCGACGCCGCGGGCCCCCATCGACGATTCGGGATCGAGAAACCCGTCGACGAGCAGCCGCATCGACATCGAGGCGGTGTGCCACCCCGACGCCGCGAGCGATCCGAATATCGACTCCTCGGCGGCCGCCTCGTCGACGTGGAACGGCTGTGGGTCGTACTGTTCGGCGAACTCCTTGATCTCGGATTCGGTCACCTCGTAGCGGCCGTCGATCTCGTAAACGCGGCCGACCTCGATGTCCTCGAAGTAGCGTGCCATCGTTCGACCGTCGTGCCCCGGGGAATAAAAACCCGCAGTCCACGATCGGGTGGCGTTCCGAGGACTCCCCCGCAGCGTTAGGAGCGCTCACCGTCGACGACGACCGTCGCCGGGGCGATCGGATCGAGCGCCTCGATCGCGGCCACGAGCTCGGAAAGTTCGTCCTCGTCGGTTCCGACGACGTCACCGGCGAAGTCGGTCGCCTCACCGACACGGATCGTCGGCAGGGACGCGCCGGAGAACCCCTCGACGATCACGATATCGTACCCCGTCGCGGCGAGGCGGGCGAGGCTCCGCCGGAGCGCGTCGACCTCCTCCGCGGGGTCGCGGCCGTCGCCTTTCCCGCCGCGGCTGATCTCGAACGTCAACGAGGGGGTGATCCCGACGACCGCGTCCGCCCCTGCGGTCCGGTGGCGGTGGGTGTCCGTCCCCGGCGTGTCCGGCTCGATGTCGTGGTGAATCGATTTCACCGTCGCGACCCGCTGTTCGGACAGCGCCCCACAGAGCGCCTCGACGAGCGTCGTCTTGCCCGCGTCGCTCGGGCCGACGACCGAGACGACTGTCGGCCGCCCCGTCGCTGTCGGTTCCGCGTCGTGTTCCGGCGACTCTGGGGCTGGATCGTTCACGGTTCGTGTCTCGGGCCGGCCGTAGGTAAGCCCTCCCCTCGCTCCCGGCGGACACCACAATGCTTAGGCGACGATGTGGCGAACCGCGGGTGTGAACCTGCTCACGGACCCGACCAAGCGCCGCTGGCTCGCGTGGGGGGCGCTGGCGCTCGTCTTTCTTTTGGTCAACATCCACCGCTTATCCACGGCGGTGCTTTCGGAGCAGTTGACCGCCGATTTCAGTATCACGGCGGCCCAACTCGGGACGCTTCACGCCTCGTTTTTCGTCATCTACGCGTTCATCCAGATCCCGACGGGGGTGTTGGCAGACCGGTATGGACCCCGGTACGTCGGCTCGATCGGCGCGTTCGTGTTGAGCCTCGGGGCGATCGGCTTCACCGCGAGCGGCGGCTACCTCTCGGCCGCCCTCTCCCGTGCGGTCATCGGGTTCGGCAGCGGCGTCATCTTCATCTCAATCCTCCGGTTCTGTGCGAGTTGGTATCGGGTCGACGAGTTCGCCACGATGGTCGGGTTGACCTCCGGGATAGCGGGCGTCGGCGCGATCTTCGCGACGACGCCGCTCGCGATCGCGGTCGAGTGGTTCGGCTGGCGACCGACGGTGCTGGGGTTGGCGCTCATCGGGTTCGCCTCCGCCGGGGCCGTCTTCGCTCTGGCGCGGCAGTCGCCGGCCACGGCGGGGCTCGACTCGATCGAGAACGTCCCCGAACAGGCCTCGGTGACGCTCGTCGAAACCGGCAGCTACCTCCGGGAGTTGGCCGGCGACCTCGATCAGTGGCTGCTCTCGCTCGCGTTTTTCGCCGGGATGGGGACCATCCTGACGGTCGTCGGTCTCTGGGGCGTCCCGTATCTCGTCGCCGTCTACGGCCTCGACGTCACGACGGCGTCGTATTTCACGCTGCTCGGGTCGGTCGGCATCCTCGTCGGCGGCCCCGGCGTCGGGTGGATCTCGGATCGGATCGGTCGCCGCCTCGTTCCGATGATGATCGGCTTCGGCTTTTTCGCGCTCGTCCTCGCCGTCATCCCCCTCTTCGGCGCACCGCCCCTTCCGATCGTCGCGGCGCTGTACTTTTTTATCGGTAGTTGTATCGGCGTGAGCGTCCTCGCGCTGCCGGTCATCAAGGAGCGATACCCCGCCGAAGCGAGCGGCGTCGCGACGGCTGTCGTCAACGGCGCGGGCTTTTTCGGGGCGACGATACTCCCGACGCTCATGGGGATCGCCGTCGACCGGTACCGGACCGGCGACGTCGTCGCGGGAACGGTCACCTACACCGAGTTCGGCTACCGGGTCGCGTTCGCGATCACGACCGGCGCCGCCGTCCTCGCGTTCTGTAGCGTCGTCGCGTTGTACCTCCGGGACCGCCGCCGCGGGCTGTTGGGTGCGGCCTGACACCATCGGCGGTCGCTCGGCTACGCCATACTCCGGAACTGCGTGGCGATCTCTTCGACCGCGTCGAAGCCGTGTACCTCGCCCTCCAGTTCCGGAACGAGCGTCAGCGGTCGGTCGAACCGCTCTCTGGCCTCCGCAATCCGGTCTTGCTGGCTCCGGTGGCGCGATTGACACCGCTGACACTCCGGCGACGGATCCTCGAGCACCTTGTTGACGACCACACCCTCGACCGGAATTCCGTAGCTGTCGAGTTCCGACAACAGGCGTTCGCTTTCGAGGACCGCCATCGTCTCCGGGACGAGGACGACGTGGAACGCCGTCCGCTCGGGATCCCTGAGCGCGTCGCCGACCCGTTCCATCCGGGCCTGAAGCGCCTCGAGGTCGAGCTCGGGGGCGTCGTCGTCCGGTCCGTCCTCGTTCCCGGTTCCGAGGAGTCCCCGAACCGAATCGGCGAGCCCCGACACCTGTGCCCTGACGGAGACGAGTTTCCCCATCGCCGACTCCATCACGTCCGGGAGTTTCAACAGCCGAAGAGTGTGCCCCGTGGGGGCCGTATCGAAGACGAGACAGCCGTATCTCGGGTCGTCCATGTAGTCGACGAACAGATCCATCGCCGCGGCCTCGTCGGTCCCGGGGGCGATTCCGGCCTCCATCACGTCGTCGAGATCGCCGTCGAGCGTGATTCCGAGGTCCTCGAGTTCCTCAAGGGCGGCGCTGACCTGTCCGCGGTACCGGCCGATCCGTTCGCCGGGATCGACCTCGACGGCCCACAGATCGAGACCCTCGCGGATCCGCGTCGGCTCGGCGCCGACGGGCGTATCGAACACGTCCGAAAGCGAGTGTGCAGGGTCGGTCGAGACGACGAGCGTCGGCGTTCCTTCTCGGGCGCGGGCGAGCGCCGTCGCGGCCGCACACGTCGTCTTTCCGACGCCGCCTTTCCCGCCGTACAGCACGTAGTTGCTCACGGTCACACTGCGGTTCTCACCGACAAAAGCCTCCCGTCGGAAACCGGGGCGTTTGTACGGGGGCTGGCCGAAACCGTTGGTATGGACACCCCCGATTCGGACTTCGGCTCCGATCACACCCCCGACTCCGACCCGAAGCGAGGGACCGAGACGCCCCGTGTCGCCGTCATCGGCGGCGGCGTCGCCGGGCTGACCGCCGCCACGTTCCTCGCCCGTGCCGGCTTCGACACCGTCGTCGTAAACAACGGCGAGTCGATACTGCGTCGGAACGCACACCTCGAGAACGTGCCGGGGTTTCCAGCCGGCATCAACCCCCGCCTGTTCGCCGACCTGCTCGAACGGCAGGCCGAGCGGAACGGCTGCCTCCTCGGGGACGGCAGCGTGGAGGCGCTGGAACCGTCCGGGGACGGCTTTCGAATCCGGATCGAGGGCGACGCAGCGGCGCTCGTCGCCGACTACGCGCTTGCGGCCTCGTGGGCCGATCCCTCGTATCTCCGTGGTCTCGATCCCGTCGGCCTCGTCGAGCGCGGATCGAAGACGTACGTCGGGATCGACGACGACGGCCGGACCGGCCTCGACGGACTGTACGCCGCCGGGCGGATCGCCGGCAAGGCCCACCAGGCGGTGGTCTGTGCGGGCCACGGCGCCGACGTGGCGCTGACGCTCGTTCACGACTCCGAGGTCCCCTTTTATCACGACTGGGTCGCGCCGGAGGGGTACTTCACCGACCGAGGGCGGGAGGTGCCGCCCGGCTGTGAAGAGATCGACGGGACCGAACGGCGGCGGCGCGAGCGTGAATCGATGGAACTGATGACCGACGCGTTCGAAACGCCACACCCCGACGATCCGACGACGCACCCGAGGCTCCGCGAAGAGGATTAATAAACCCCGTCAGCTGATCGTGACGTGGGCGCTGTCTTTGTTCAATGCGAGATTCGTCGCGATTTCGGCGTTTCGAGCCGCGTATTGTGCAGTCTGTCCGAGGCTAACGAGCACTTCCCGCACCCGGAGGAGATCCTCGTTGGGCATCTCCTCGAGGTCGTTCAGGATCTCGGTTTCGCGGTTCTGGATCTCGGCGAAGAGGTCCCGCGTCTCGATCGCCAGGTCGTAATCGCGGTTGACCGCCGCGCGCACGCCGAGTTCGGTTATCTCGTTCACCTGGTCGGTGAACTCCCGGATCCGCCGCATCGTCGCGCTGTCGACGTTGAGCGTGTGGCCCTCGGTTTCGAGGACGATCTCCGCGATATCCTCGGCGTTGTCGGCCGTCAACTCGAGGTTTTTCGCGATAGAGCGGTAGCCGATGAGGGGAAAACCCGAATCGAGGCCGACGGCGCGCGCCAGATTGGGGTTCTGGTAGGCGGTGAAGATGAGCCGAAGGAGGAGAACGAAGATCTTGTTCGCCTGCCGTTCGCGGTTCAGCGCCCGCTGTGCCAGATCCGGGTTGCCGTGGGCGAGCGCTTTGATCCCCTCGTTTCGCATCGTCGAGCCGGTCGATTCGAGCCGTTCGAGGAGGTTATCCAGCGTGAAATCCTCGGGGTCGACGGAACACCGGATCGCGATCCGTTCGGGCGTCTCCTCGATGACACCGAGCCCCATGAGCTGGGTTTCGGCGTTGTAGACGGCGTTGATCTGGGCGGAGTCGAGCGTGCCGCCGCTTTCGACCTCGACGTGGATGATCCGCCGGCCGAGCACGTACTGTGCGACGATGGCGCGCTCGACCGAGTCCGCGTCCAGGTTCTGTGCGTGAATGACCGCCTCGCTTTCCTCCTTTTGAACGGATTCGGGCATGACCGTCAGCGTTCCCTTACTTCCCATCCGGAGCGACACCTCGTCACCCTTCTCGACGCCCTGATTGCTCGCCCACTCGGCGGGCAACGTCATCGCGAGGGTCGACGGGCCGAGCCGTTGTACTTTCCGAGTCTCCATACTGCATCAACTGTTGCGAGAGGACTTAATATTCACTATACATTAGGAGATATCTGCCGTTACGATTATACAATATCAACATACGCGGAGCCGGGCGGTCGTGTGCGGACACTCCGATACCGGCCCGTGCGAATATATATTCCCCGACCCAAGGGGGGGACGTGCCAGACCAGTTCGACGGCGGCGGGATAGAGGCGGACGACATCGACGACACCCCAACGGTTGCCTGCAGCCGGTGTGAGCGCGAGTGGGATCTCGAATACGAACTCGACACGCTTCGGGTCGGTAACCGCGCAGTCGAACGGTTCGCGCTGGATCACAAACGCCACGCCGGACATTTTCCCGACGAGGTCCAGCCCTGGAGCGTCGCCTGCCAGCAGTGTTCCGACGCCGACGAATTCCTCACGGAGCGGCCGGCGCGGCGCTGGGCCGAGACCCACGCCCGCCACACCGGCCACGACGTCTCGCTCGGCCACTCCGACGGGGGATCGACGACGGTCGAGTCCGAGTAGGTCGGAAGGCTGTCCCGCGGATACGCGAAGGTTTACTTCGGGCAATCGAGTGAGGGATCGGTATGAGCGACTCCGGCACGAACGACCACGGATCGTCTTCGGATGGAGGGACCGATGCGTCCGCTCGACACGACGACGTTGATGTCGGAACGATCCGGGACCGACTCGAAGAACTGGAGGCCGTCGTCGACCACCCCGACGAGCGCCGCGAGGTCAGACGGACGATCGGGCTCGTCGATCGGCTCCCCGCCTCGTCGGTCCGCGAAC
>LFFM01000266.1_pt1 | contig 35314 bp, 25 predicted proteins | sample 643131 | NCBI WGS metagenome assembly LFFM01 (sample SAMN03777445, study PRJNA286221) | soda lake metagenome | biome: soda lake; feature: Kulunda steppe; material: water; isolation source: sample Tc-Br brine of Tanatar trona crystallizer | place: Russia: Kulunda steppe | collected 2011-07
AGCTCGGCCCGCCGGTGGAGGCTCTCCGCGTAGCTCAACTCGTCGTTCATCGCCCGTTCGGTGATCTCCGCTACCTCGTCGGCGACGCCCGCACGCTCCGCCAACAGGACCGTCATCTCCGAATCCGAGAGCGTGCCGTCGAAGTCGAACGCGATCAGTCGCATGGGACTGGATTGCGCTTCGGTCGCAATATAAATACCCGATCGGTCCGCTGACTCGCCTCCGGCGCGTCCCGGTGCCCTTTTGGGTTCGTCGGCCGGAGGTTGCGACATGAATCGTGCGGCGCTCGACGTCGAGGACCTGCTGAAGGTCGTGCTCGGGCTCGTCATCGTCTGGCTTCTCTTGGAGATCATCGGGAGCCTCCTGCGCGTCACGATGACCGTCTTTCGCGCGCTCCCGACGCTCATCGGGATCACGATCGTCGTCCTGATCGTCCTCTGGCTCACCGATCGGATCTGAGGCGATGTTCAGCCTCAACGTCCCGTTACCGCCCGCCGTCGACCGGCTCGCCGCCGATCTCCACCCGAAACTGTCGGGGTTCGATCGCGTCCGCGAGCGCCACACGCTCGTCGCGAAGCGGTTCGGCGTCGCCGACGTTCCCGGCACCCGGTCGGGCCGACGCGGCGGCTCCGATCGGCGCGGCGTCTCCAAGGACGTCGCGCTCGCGGGGCTTCGCGAGGAGCTCCGTCCCCTGCTGGCCGGAACCGATCCCTTCGACGCCGCGATCACGGGCATCGACGCCTTCGAGCGCCCCGCCCGCGGTCCCGGTCCGGTGGTCCATTTCGTCGTCGAGAGCGCCGCCCTGATCCGGATCCACCGCCGGATCTGTGCTGCCTTCGATCCGGTCGAGGGCATCGAGGGCGACGACTACGTGCCGCACGTCACGCTCGCACGCGGCAGGTCGCCGGATGACGTCGGATCGGCCGTCGAGTCGCTCGTCGAAACGCCCGTCGCGCCGATCACGTGGCGCGTGCACGAGTTCGAGCTGTACGACCCCGAGTTCCGGGAGGTCGCCGGACGGCTCTCGCTGTGACGCGCGGTCGGCGCTCCGGCCGTCCTACCGCTCCCTGATCCGCATCGGTACCGGATGGTTCGGATGCATCGTCAGCGATCCGCGTAGGGTGAGTTCCGGCCCCTCGTACGCCAGCCGGTGTTGCGAGCAGACCCGCGCGAGGATGAGCTTCGCCTCCATGAGCGAGAACGCCTTCCCGATGCAGTGGCGCGGCCCGCCGCCGAACGGGAAGAACGCGAACCGCGGTCGGCTGCTCCGACGCTCGGGTTGCCACCGGTCGGGATCGAACGCCTCCGGGTCGTCGTACCAGCGCGGCGATCGGTGGACGACCCACTGCGGCAGCATGATCGCGGCACCCTCGGGGATCCGATACCCGCCGAGTTTCACGTCGAGTTTCGGTTCCCGGAACATCGTGTAGACCGGCGGATAGAGCCGCATCGCCTCGTTGAGCACGCGCTCGGTGTACGCCATCTCCCGAACGTCGGTCGCGTTCGGCGGGCCGTCGGCGACGGCGGCGTCGGCCTCGGCTTCCACCCGCTCGCGGACCGCCGGATGCTCCGAGAGCAGATAGAACGTGTACGTAAGCGTCAGTGCCGTCGTGTCGTGACCGGCGAGCAGCATCGTCACCAGCTCGTCACGCAGGTTCTTCTCCGTCTGCTCGCCGCGGTCGTACGCACGCAACAGCACCGAGAGGAGGTCCATCGGCAGGTCGCCGCCGGGATCGCCGGCCGGCCCTCGGACGGCGACGCCCTCGTCACCAGCGGGATCCACGCTCGGGTCGCGCTCGGTGCCGCGGCGCCGCGCGACGATCCCGTCGATGACGTCCTCCAGGGTCTCGATGGCGGCGTCGAACTCGCGGTTCTCGCGGGTCGGTACCCAGTTCGGGATCAGAAAGCGGCGCGGATCCGGCTCGAAGCGCGCCCCGAGCGGCTCGAGGTTCTCCTGGACGGTTCGGACCTCCTCCTCGTTGATGTCCGACCCGAACATCGCGGAGACGATGATCCGGACCGTGAGGCGGGCGATCTCCAGCTGGACGTCGACGACGTCGTCCGGCTCCCAGCCGGCGATCTGCTCGTCGGTGTGGTCGACCATCGTCCCCGCGAGCGCCCCGATCCGCCGCGTGTGAAATGACGGGTTGGCGAGCCGGCGCTGGCGTTCCCACGTCTCGCCCTCGCTCATGAGCAGCCCGTCGCCGAGCAGCGTCCGGATCGCGTCGTCGCCGAAGGCGGGCTTGCGGTACCGTGCGGCCTCCGCGACGAGCACGCGTTCGACGTCGCGCGGATTCGTGAGCATGTACGTCTCCAGCGGTCCGAGATCGAACCTGACGACGTCGCCGTAGCTGTCGGCGCACGCACGCATGAAGGTGAACGGGTCGTCGGCGTACTGTCGGCCGTTGCCGAACAGCGGATCGCCGATCGGCCCCGGGGGCGTCACGGACATGGAATATCTGAGGGCTGAGGCGGGTTAAACGTTCGGCGGTGGCCGATCGGCGGGGTGGGATTTCGGGTCGCTATCCGTCGGCGTCGAGCCGCTCGACGCGCGTGATCAACTCGTCGACGGCGGCCTCCTGTTGATCGGTCGCCGCGACGATCCGTCCGGTCGCCGTCTCCGTCCGATCGGACCGCTCACGGACGGACTCGAGCGTCGCCGTCAGCTCCTCGACGGTCGCCGCCTGGTCGTCGGTCGTACGGGCGACCTCCGCGACGCCGTCCGCGGCTTCGTCGACCGCTTCGGCGATCTCCGCGAGCGAGTCGAGCACCGTCTCGATCTCCGTGCCCGCGTCGGTGATCCGTTCGTGTGATCGCTCCACCGCAGCCGACGTCTCGTCGGATTGTGCCTGTAGCTCGGCAAGGCTTGCGGTGATGTCCTCGGTGTGGCCACGGGTCTCGTCGGCGAGCTTCTTCACCTCCTCCGCGACGACGGCGAACCCGTCGCCGCCATCGCCCGCGCGCGCCGCCTCGATGTTGGCGTTGAGCGCGAGCAGGTTGGTCTGTTCGGCGACGTCGGAGATCACCTCGATCACCTCCTCGATGTCGTCCATCCGGTTCGAAAGTTGGCCGACGCTCTCGACCAGCTCGTCGCCGATCTCGACGACGTCGTCGGTCGCCTCGCGCGCGTCCTCGCTCGCATCGAGGCCCTCCTCGGCGGCATCGCTCGCCGCTGCCGCGGCGGTGTCGACCTGGTCGGCAGTGGCCGCGACCTCCTCCATGCCGGCGGAGAACGACTGCATCTCGGAGACGCCCTCCTCCAGCAGCTCGTTCTGTTCGTCGACGTTCTCCGCGATCGTGGTTGCGGCCTCGCTCGCCTCGCCGATCGTGTCACCGAGCTCGCGGGCCTGCTGATCGACGCTCGCCGCGAGTTCGTCGAGGTTCCCGGCCATGCGATTGAGAACGCCGACGACGCCCGTGAGGTCGTCATCGAGCCGACCGAACGCCTCGTCGTGTTCCGCTCGGGCGTCGAGATTCCCGTTGCCGATCGCCTCGGCCGTCTCGCGGATCTCCGAAACGAGCGCCCGCGTGGCGTCGCGCTCTTTCACGTCATCCGTGCGGTCGACGACGATCTCCGCCACCCCGATGAACTCGTCACCGTCGTACAGCGGCGTCGCGGTGAACTCGATGTGTTTCTCCTCGCCGCGTCGGTCGACCATCGTGCCCGCGTCGCGGTATCGGGATGTCCCCGTGCTGATGCGCTCGACGTCGTACTCCTCGTCGGTGCGCTCGGGAGCATCTACCACCTTGTCCGCGAGCGTCGCGGTCCGTCGACCGTCCGGATAGAACAGCTCGGAGACGTGATCGTGTCCGATCGCTTCGTCCCGCTCCATGCCGGTGAGCGACGCCATCGACTCGTTCCACTCCGCGACGTTGCCGTCGTGATCGAGGATGAACGTCGGTACTCCGAGCGCGTTGAATATCTGCTCGAAGCCGGCGCCGCTCAGGGTCTCGGCCCGGTCAACGCCCTCCTCGTCGCTCACCGTGTGGCGTTCGGCATCGTTCGAGCGATCGGACTCGCTCGTGTCGTCTCCACCGGAGGAGCCCCCCTCGATGACGACCCCACCGTCCGGAACCGAACGTGCGTTTGTGTCTCGCCCGAGAAACTGCCGCACCCGTGTTCGTAAGCCCGCCATGTTCGAGTGAGCGTCGATGGAGGAACTAATTAAACGACGTCCCTCGATCTTCGAATTTGATAATCGGAGTGAACGCCGTTCGGCATGATGACCGGTGCGTGAGTGATCGGACGCTCCGGGGACTCGCCCGCAGCGTTCAAACCCGTTCGACGGCTACCGTCGGATGATGGACGCCGCGACCGTTCGGGAGCACGCCGCCGAGCTACCGCGGGAGCCCGGAGTCTACCAGTTCCGATCGGGAGGGGAGACGCTGTACGTCGGGAAAGCGGTCGATCTCAAGGCCCGGGTACGATCCTATGCCGACCCCCGATCCGCGCGGATCCGCGGCATGGTTGAGCGTGCCGACGGGATCGAGTTTGCCGTGACGGACACCGAGACGCAAGCGCTGTTGCTTGAGGCGAACCTGATCAAGCGGTTCCAGCCGCGGTACAACGTGCGGCTCAAGGACGACAAGTCCTATCCGCTCGTTGCGTTAACCGACCACGAGATTTCCCGGATCGAGGTGACGCGTGATCCCGAGGAGGGTGCCGTCGCGTACGGACCGTTCACGAACAAGGGGCGCGTCGAGACCGTGGTGAAGGCGGTTCGAGAGATCTACCGGCTCCGTGGCTGCTCGGACCACAAATACGCCGGTCGCGACCGTCCCTGTCTCGATTACGAGATGGGGATCTGCTCCGCACCGTGTACGAACGAGATCGACGCCGAGGCGTACGCCGAGGACGTCGCGGCCGCACGACGGTTCTTTGAGGGGGAGACGGGCGTCCTCGCCGACCCCATCCGCCGACGCATGGAGTCCGCGGCGGAGGACGCCGCCTTCGAACGGGCCGCGACGCTCCGTGATCGCCTCGAAGCGATCGAGGCATTTCACGGGGATGGCGGGGCGGCCGTGGCGAACCGTTCCGACGACCGGACCGTCGACGTGCTGGCCGCGGCGGTCGAGGGGGACGTCGCCCGGGTCGCACGGCTCCACAGCGAACGGGGACAGCTCGTCGATCGCAGCCGCCATCGGCTGGACGCCGCGGACGGAAACGACGTCGCTGCTGGCGGCTCCGGAGAATCCAGTGACGGCGTGAATACCCCTGCTGCGGTGTTATCGGCGTTTCTGACGCAGTATTACGCGGAGCGTGAGTTCCCCGACGTGGTCCTGCTCGCCGAACGACCTGCCGATCCCGAGGTCACTGACTGGCTCGAAGGCGAGGGCGTCGCCGTTCAGGTCCCCGGTGCGGGTCGCGAGGCGAAGCTCGTGGAGCTGGCGCTCAAGAACGCTCGAAAGCGTGGTGGTCGCGACGATCCGACTGCGGCGCTCGGTGATCGGCTCGGGATCGGGCGACCGACCCGGATCGAGGGATTCGACGTGAGCCACGCCGGCGGAAAGGCGGTCGTCGGCTCGAACGTCTGCTTCGTCGACGGGAGCGCGGAGACGGCCGATTACCGACGGAAACGGCTCACCGAGCGCAACGACGACTACGCGAACATGCGCGAACTGGTCCGGTGGCGGGGTGAACGTGCCGTTGCGGGACGGGATGACCGCCCCGACCCGGATCTGTTGTTGATCGACGGTGGCGACGGCCAGCTGGAGGCCGCGCGGGACGCGCTGGCGGAGACTGGCTGGGACGTCCCGACCGTCGCACTCGCGAAGGCGGAGGAGCTGGTGATCACGCCGGACGGGCCGCTCCGCTGGCCGGATGACGCCGCCGAGTTACACCTGCTCCAGCGCGTCCGTGACGAGGCGCACCGGTTCGCGGTGCAGTACCACCAGACCCTTCGCGACGAGGTGCGGACGGTGCTCGACGACGTTCCTGGCGTCGGTCCGACGACACGAAATCGGCTGCTCGGCCGGTTCGGTTCGGTGGAGAACGTCCGGGCGGCGTCGGCGGACGACCTCACCGACGTCGAGGGAGTCGGCGAAACCACCGCACGGCGGATCGACGACCGTCTCTGACGACCGCCCGTGACGATCGCACGACGACGGCGGACCGTGATCGTGAATAGCGGTTTCCGCTTCGTGGGGCTGACAGGCGGCGAGCCGCTCCCGGAACGACCGCCGCACGACCGCCTCCCGCCCCGGGACCCTTCTCAGGTCACGAGGGATCTGGCCGCGGCATCACTGATAAACGGTCGGGCGTCGTGATCGTGTGAATTTCGTGGACGTCGCGACTGTGCCGGCCCCCCCGCCGACGTCGATGCGAGATTCGACGGCGACACCGGACGTTATAACCTTCCGTGCCGACACGTCCCCCATGGATCAGATCTCCTTCGGCACGGACGGGTGGAGGGCGACGCTCGACGTCTTCACCGACGAGCGCGTACGGATCGTCGGACAGGCAGTTGCGGACCACCTCGACGCGGCCGGTCACGACGAGCCGGTCGCCGTCGGGTACGACGCCCGTGAGACCTCGGAAGGCTTCGCCGAGAGCCTCGCCGAGGTGCTCGCCGGCAACGGCTTCGACGTGCTGTTGCCCGAGCGCGACGTCCCGACCCCGACGGTCGCGTACGCCATCGTCGCGGAGGGGCTCGCCGGCGCCTGCATGGTCACCGCCTCGCACAATCCACCCGAGTACAACGGCGTGAAGTTCATCCCGAGCGACGGTGCTCCCGCGCTTCCCGAGGTGACCGAGGACGTCGTCTCACGGCTCGCGGAACCGGACCTCCTTCCGGAATCGGAACGTGGCGAGATCCGCCGCCACGACTTCATCACGCCCCACGCGGAGGCGGCCCGGGAACTCGTCGGTGCGGATCTCTCCGGACTCACGGTCGCGTACGACGCTATGCACGGCAGCGGCCGCGGCGTGACCGACGCCCTGTTGGAGGCGGCCGGCGCCGAGGTTCGGCGGCTCCGCTGTGAGGAGGACCCGACCTTCGGCGGCGAGCCGCCGGAGCCGAACGCCGAACATCTCGACGAGCTGGCGGCGGTCGTCGCGGAGGGGGAGGTCGATCTGGGGATCGCCAACGACGGGGACGCCGACCGAATCGCGGTCTGTACGCCCGACCGCGGCGTGCTCGACGCCAACCTCTTTTATGTCGCCTGCTACGATCGGCTGTTGGAGGGCGACTCCGGTCCCGCAATCCGGACCGTTTCGACAACGTTTCTCGTCGATCGGCTCGCCGGGGCGCACGGCGAGGAAGTCTTCGAGACGCCGGTCGGATTTAAGTGGGTCGCCGAGGCGATGCAGGAGCACGACGCGCTCTTCGGCGGCGAGGAGTCGGGCGGGTTCACCCTCCGTGGACACGTCCGCGAGAAGGACGGCGTGTTGATGGCGCTTCTGGCCGGTGCCGCGGAGGCCGCCGAGCCGTTCGACGAGCGCGTCGACCGGATCCTCGACGAGCACGGCCACATCGCGGCGGACAAGATCTCCGTCGACTGTCCGGACGACCGGAAGGCGGGCGTTCTCGACGAGTTGGAGGACCACATCCCCGAGACGGTCGCGGGCCATGCGGTCGCGAAGGTCGTCACGCTCGACGGCTTCAAGCTGCTCTTGGAGAACGGCTCGTGGCTGCTGGTTCGTCCCTCCGGTACCGAGCCCGTGTTACGCGTCTACGCGGAGGCAACCGACGCGACTGCCGTCGAGGAGCTGCTTGCGGCAGGACGCGAGGTCGTCGAACCGTTCGTCTGAACGGCGCCGGAACGTTCCTCGGGGTGGCCATCATGGCATCCGACCCACGATTCGAAGTGTCAATTTAACTACAGAAACCGACACGCGTGCGGACGAACGGGATTGGGTGGGTTTTTAGGTGATACCGCCGTAGCCCGTCGTATATGTTCAAGGCCATCGTGAGCGCGTCGACGCTGCAGGACGCGCTCGACTCGGTGAGCGTGCTGGTCGACGAGTGTAAGATCCGCCTGAACGAGGAGGAGTTCTCGATCCGTGCCGTCGACCCCGCCAACGTCGGCATGGTCGATCTCACGCTTGAGGCCGCCGCCTTCGAATCCTATCAGGCCGACGGCGGCGTCATCGGCGTCAACCTCGCACGCCTGGAGGACATCGCCGGGATGGCCAACTCCGGGGACCTCGTACACCTCGAACTCGACGAGGAGACCCGAAAGCTCCACATCGAGGTCGACGGTCTCTCGTACACGCTCGCGCTCATCGACCCCGACTCGATCCGCCAGGAACCCGACATCCCCGAGCTCGATCTCCCCGCCGAGATCGTCGTCGAAGGTGCCCAGCTCGACCGCGGCGTGAAGGCCGCGGACATGGTCTCCGATCACATCCGCCTCCGCGTCGACGAGGCCGAGGAGACGTTCTACATCGAAGCCGAGGGCGACACCGACGACGTCGACCTGAAGCTCACCCGCGAGGATCTGATCGCGCTCACGGCCGGCCCCGCCGACTCGCTGTTCTCGCTCGACTACCTCAAGGACATGAACAAGGCGATCCCCTCCGACGCCGAGGTAACCGTCGAACTCGGCGAGGAGTTCCCCGTCAAGCTCCACTACGGCTTCGCTGAGGGACTCGGCCACGTCACGTTCATGTTGGCCCCCCGGATCCAGAGCGACTGACGGCCCGGATACGGCGTCCGTCCGGCCGTCACGGGATACGCGTACATTTTCACCGAGAAACAGGGAGAAGCCCACGGCTTCAACGTGGGGGAATTCGACGATTCCCACAACCGTGAAGGCCACACACGAATACGTTCGACAATCCATGGATGGACTGTGCCCGATGGTCGTCACCATCAAAAAGTAAAATATCAAATATATATTTAGATAACTGTATTCGTATTTAGAATAATGGCTTAATGACGATCAGAGCTGATCACATGTTGGCCGCAGTGACTTGACCCGGGATTCAAATCGGGGCTCGTTGATGATCTTCAGGCCGTTATTATACGACATATACTGATCAAAATATGTGGTTGTGCCATTATAATTTGAAGAAACTACTATTTTGAGTCAAACGATCTCGATGCGTTCTTGGCGTGAAGGTTTCCATGCGATTCGATCTTCCGACTGTACTCCTGATTCGGAACGCTCGTTATAACGTGTCATAAATATCAAAATAATTGGGTGTTTATAAAAATACAATTTTGAATATATTTCAATCATGGTGAAATTTAACGGGATCGCGGACGCAAGTCGTCCGGCGAGGCCGCTCGGAGCGTTCGTGAGAGGAAACGTCTCATCATTGATACGTATTCCCATACGAAGGGAGAACTAATGTACTCGTGCTGCGATCCGGACCGGTGTGTGATGGCTCGCTACCTCATCTCCGATCACCACTTCGGTCACTCGAACATCATCGGCTATTGCGATCGGCCGTTCGCGTCGGTCGGCGAGATGAACAGCGTCATGCTCGACCGATACTACGAGACGGTCGATCCCGACGACGTGCTGATACACTTGGGTGACATCGCCATGGACATGCAGAACGGGCGGGAGACGATCAAACGATTCGATCAACTCGACGCGGACCTCCTCGTCCGGGGAAACCACGACGTCGGGCTTGCTCCGAGCGAGGCGCCGTTTCCCGTCGTTGATGCCTGTATTCTCGAACACCGAGGGTACGAGTTCTACTGCGTCCATCGTCCGGAAGCGGTCCCGGATGCGTGGGACGGCTGGGTCCTGCACGGTCACCACCACAACAATCATCCGGACCAGTTCCCGTTCGTCTCGTACGACCGGAAACGGGTGAACGTCGGCGTCGAACTGTTGGATTACCGCCCGATTCGACTCGACACCATCGTCGACGTCATCGAGGCAAGCTCGACCGGGACACACCTCGAACGTCGATCGGATGCCCGTCGGTTGTGCCCCGAGACGGCGGACGACTGACGGCCGCTTCCGCCGGTCGAGGGGCATGCGTTCGTCCTCCACGGTGTTCTCGATCGGGGATAGAGATTAGTCGTTCGCCGCTCACGTGATAGCCATGTGCGCCACGCTGGACGACCGTGAGGAGATCCCGTCGATGTTCGTCAGCTCCCCGTCGTACGATGACATGGGGGCAATACTCGACCGATTGGACCTCGAATACGAGGATCTAGATGGGGTTGATCTCGAAAGACGTGATGGCGGTATCGTCATGCTCAACTGTTCGTTTTCGTGGGATGAAGAGGTCGACCTCTCGGCATTGGATGCGTTCGTTCGCGACGGTGGCGCCCTGCTTGCGTCCGATCTGACGTACCCGGCGGTCGAACACGTCTCCGACGCGAGCTTCGTTCATCACGACTGGGGTAACGAGGTGGACGTGGAGGTCGTCGACGCGGAGCTCGCGGAACTGCTCGGGCAGGGCCGGCTGTCGCTTAACTTTGACACCGCGTTAAAACGCGTCGGATCCCTCCCGCAGGATGCCGATCCGTTGTTGCGAACCGTCGAGGGTGGACACGTGATCGCGTATCAGTCATCGGTCGGCCGGGGAACCGTGTTGTACACGTCGTTTCACAACCACTCGCAGTCGTCGGACGTCGAGGACGCATTGCTGCAGGTACTGTTGATGGTGCCGATCGCCGCCTCCACCGGAACGTCGGTTCGACAGGCGTACACGACGGTCGTGTACGGCGGTTCGTCGTCACCGTCCCCTGGAACCGCCGACGGCAGCGCGGGATCGACCTCCGAGAACGACGCCGTCCCGTCCGATTCGACCGACACCGTCATCAAGGACGTTCGATCCGCGGACGACGACACGGGGACGATCATGTTCTCCGGTGACGAATCGACCACGGTCACCCTCACGATCATCGATGGTGGAGCCGGTACCATCACTCGAACGCTCTCATCGGGTGAATCTACCCGGATCGGCCGCGGTGACTTCGCAGGGCTCGCCGACGAGTCGCGTCGGCAGTACGTCTCCGGCACCCATCTCGAACTCCACAACGACGCGGGTTCGGGGCACCCGACCCTCAGCGTGAGGGACGCGGACAGCACCAACGGCACCTCGATAAACGGCCATGAGATCTCCGACGGGGAGTTCCACGGCCTCCAACCCGGCGACGCCATCAGTCTCGCCGGCGAGGTTCGTGTCGAGGTTCGACTCGACTGACGGCGGGTGCCTCCGGTCGTTTGCTCTCCTTTACCGTGAACTGTCTTGATCATCCGTAGATCCCGAACGGAACCGACCCCCGGCACCGATGAGCTAGACGTTCGATCGAGATCTGGTATCTCAATTGAAACGACACCTATACGACTGTAATTGTATATATATTACCATTGGACTCCTAAAATAACCGGTACGGTCGGAACGTGGGGGTCAACGTGCGGGCGTCATCGATTCAGATCCGATCGCTCACCTATCGGGAGTCACTCATCGTCGTCGTTCTCGCCATCGCCTCCGAACGTCGTTCGCTCGGCGATGAATTTGGCCGGCCGGTCCAGGCTTCCGTAGCGATAGAGGAGGGCCCCACCGACGGCTCCCCCGCCGACCGTCCCGTCGATCGTCCAGCGGGCCCGGCGCTGGATCGTTCGGGCCTCGGTTGCTCGTGTGAGCGCTCGGTCGTACTCGTCCGCCTCGTAGGCGACGCGGGCCTCCTCGATGGCGACGTCGCTTCCGAGCCGCTCGGCGATGGCTTCGGCACCCGGCTGGACCGGCGAGAACGCCTCGGCCTCCTCGATCCGATCCGCAGCGGCCTCGGCGGTTTGAACGGTTTCGGCCACGGTCTCGATACCGTCCGTGGCGTGATCGACTGCCGATCCGTACTCGTCGTCGGTGAGGGCGTTTTCGGCCGCAGCGAGCGCGTCTCGCCCGTCCGTTATCCGGATCCCGGCCGCCTCGGCGTCGTCGATCGCCGACGCGAGCTCGTCGATCCGCTCCCGGGCTCGCTCCGCGGTCGCGATGCGCTCTTCCAGACGGGCGGTCGCGTCACGGGCGATCTCCCGTGCTCGATCGACGTCACCCTCCGCCAGTGCGGATTCGGCGGTAGATCGGCGTTCGGCGGCTTCGTCAACGGGGACGTCCGCCTCGCGGGCGGACGTGATCGTCGCGTCAAGCGCCTCCAGTGCGTCGGCTGCCTCACGGAACCCGCCCGCCCGCTCGTCGAGGGTCTCGTCGGCACGACGGATCCGCTCCCTCGCGGTCTCGACGTCTCCCTCCTCGGCCGCCGTCTCCGCCCGATCGATCGATTCGAGAACGTCGTCCGTCTCCACGGGTGCGGTCTCCTCAAGACGTGTCGCCTCCGCTCTGATCTCCGCTGCTCGATCGAGGAGGGACTCGACCTCGGAGATCGTTTCCTCGGCGGCGTCGATCCCGGCCTCCGCTTCGGCCACTGCGTCGTCGTACTCCCGGCGATCGAGCGCCTCCCTCGCGGCGTCGAGACGACCTCTCGAGTCGGCCGTCGCGAGGCCCCGCTCGTCGCTCCGATCGATCAGTCCCTCCAGGTCGACGATCGCGCGTCGCGCACTCAGTGCGCCGGGAACGTACGCCCCGGCAATTCCGCCGTCCGCGCCCGTCACGTGGAGTCGATCGAGCCCGCCGCAGATCCCGACGATGGACTCTTCAAGCAACGAGACCGTCCACTTGACCGATCCCGACCCCACGTCGATGCCGATCACGTTGCCCTCGTCGGTGCCGACGAGGCAGGTCTCACCGACGACGATCGGCGGGGTTCGAACCCGTTCATCGACGGCCGTTTGCCACGCCGCCGACCCGTCATCCGGATCAAACGCGGTGATTCGCCCCCACGACTCCGTCACGAGACAGCGGTCGCTCGTGACGATCGGCTTGAAGTCGATCGAGCCGGACACGTCCGCCTCCCAACGCTCGTTCCCGCTCGCCTGTACCGCTGCGTGCAGGTCGCCGTCACCGGTCACGACGTACAGGGTTCCCCCCGCGGCGACGGGAGTCACCGTCAGTTCGTCGTCGAACGAGACCCGCCACGTCCGGCTTCCGTCGTCGAGTCGGTACAGATAGCCCGCCTCGTCGACGACGAACGCCGCACCGTTCGCGATCGACATCGGGGCGCGGATCGATCCACGTGTCACGTGCCCCCACGAGCGCTCGCCGGTCAGTGCCGAAAGCGCGTGCATGACGCGTTCGCTGTTCGTGAAGTGGACGTCGTCGGCGGCGATCACCGGATGGCCGACGGCCCTGCCGCTGGTCTCCGCGGTCCACACCTCCTCCCCGTCATCGACGTCGACCGCGAGGACCGTCTCTCCGGCCGCGATCACGCGGTCGCGGTGGAACGCCGGAACCGGGGCATCCCGCGAATCGGTCTCCGCTCGCCATCGTTCCTCTCCGTTCACGGCGTTACGTGCCACGATCTCGCCCGTTTCGGTTCCGTAACACAGGGTAGCGCCGGCTCGGACGGGGGCCGTCGGCTCCTCGTCGGCGTCGACCCGCCACCGCTCGGTCGGCGCCTCGTCGATCTCGATGGTCGATGCGGCCCCCGTGTTTCCGCCGTCGTACCCGCGCGACGGCCACCCATCCGTTTCGGCCGTCGAGCCCGCCGCCTGAGTCGTGACGCTCCCTGAATGGAGAAGCGATCCCCCGAGCGTTCCCCCGAACAGCGCCGCGAGCATCGATCGGCGCTTGAACTCCGTGCTCATCCATTCGATCGTTTACCACGATAGGTGTTCAATGTTCGTGCCGGATCGGGGGCTGACGTTTATAATCACCCCACAAGTAAGTGAAAATCACATGGCACCTACGCTCCGGGATCAACGGGTCAAGGAGGTTCTCACGATCGGAACGCTGTTCCTCTTAATATCGGGTCTGACGGCATATCTGGTGCCGCTTTTCGTCGGCGCCTGGGAGCGAGAAGGGATCGCGTATCACTTCGTCTGGGGGGTTGCTCGCGAGCTCGGAAACACCGACGTGATCTTCATTCTGCCGACGGGGCTCTACTTCGGTCTCCTCACGCTTGTTCTCCTGGATCGGATGAAGGCCGTACAGGGACTCCTGCTCGGCGCCGGAACGCTGATCGGGTCCGTTCTCCTCTGGTCTGAGGGCTGGCTGTGGGAGAACGTCGCCTGGGTCGCAAACCTCCACGTCCTCATCATCGGCTACGTCGTCGGCGTGTTGCTCGGGGGCGGTCGAAAACTCTACGAGGAGGACTGGCCCTACGAGTTCCGGTCCGCGATCCAGTGGATCTTTACGCTCGTTGCCGGCGCCGTCGCCATCGCGCTCTTCGAGACGCACGTCCGCTATGAGAGCCCGATCGGCTCCGCGGGCGGGCTCACGGTCGAGCCGTTTGACGCCTCGACGCTCGCGATCGAGCCCGTCGGGTTCATCACGAACGCAGCGCTCGCGGGAACGTTCGTCGTGATCCTTCACCTCTTCACCGGCTACGAGTACCGTCAGTCCTTCATGGTGCTCGGGCCGAAGCGGGGCGGGAAGACGACCCTGATGGCCGGCGCCTTTCACACGGCCGATCGGATGACGGAGGGTAACGCCGGCTCGAACGACCTGCTGAAGGAGTACCGGTACGAGCTCACCGACGGAACGTCCGGTTTCGGCAACGTGGAAGACCCCACGGAGCTGGACGAGGCGAACCGCCTCGAGTTCGATTACGATCACGGCCAGCTCCTGAAAAAACGCGTCGAGGTGGCCGCCACCGACCACGGCGGGGAGATGATCAAAGACCTCAACGGGGAGGTCCAGAAGGCGCTTTCGACGGGCAACACGCGGTCGTGGCTCGACCGATACCCGCGGCTCGCGTCCTTGGTCGACTCCCTTGGCGGGTCCGGGACGCCCGATTTCAAAAGCGACGCACACCGGGAGGTCGCGGAGTCGATCGTGGACTCGGACGCGCTCATCGTCACGATCCCGCTTGACGACTTCGTCGAAGGAACCGTCTCCCACGAGCACCGGCCGCCATACTACGAAAACCCGCGTAAGAATGGAATCCGGCCGAAGCCGGCCACGTACCTCGCGGAGTACGACAAGCTCCTCGACGGGTTTCAAAACGGCGACGGAAAGGACGTTCTCGTCGTGGCGACGATGGCGGACCTCGTCATCGAGGAGTTCAAGAGTCAACATCGTCCCGGCGGGGAGCCGCTGACGAGCGATCTCGATTACGGGGATCTCGACGCCTGGATCACCGACGAGGTGCTCGGAGCGCAGATCAAACGACTCCGCGAATATACCGACGACGATCGAGTGCTGAGCGTCCATTTCGAAATGAACCCGAACGACCACGCCGGGACGCCACGAAATCCCGAACCGAATCCCGTTCTCCCCAACGGCGACATCAATTTCGTTGGCGGCGAACGCCTGCTCAGGGAACTGGGTGAGTGAGCATGGCCGACGTCACCATCTATGACAGCTCGGGAGGCGTCCGGTACCCGGAGACCGCCGAGGATCGATCCGAGGCCGCGATTGAGCGGCTCCGGAACCGGCTCTTCCAATCGATCCACGTCGAGTACGATCCGGCCGAGTCGGCGGTGTACACGTTCTTTAAGGCGTCGACGGGGACCCCCGAACAGTTCGTCGGCAAGTACGTGGACCCGTCCTCCGAGATGCCGCTCACCGACGCGTACGCGGCGATAACCGACGTCGTCGAGAACGAACTCGGGTGGCAGCTTTCAGACACACGGTCCTCCGAGGCGCATCGACTGTTCCTCGACCTTCCCGAGGTCGCTCCGATCGCTCCGGAACGATACGACCTGAGCGTCCTCGAACGGCTCCTCGAGACGGAGCCCGTGGACTTCGCCACTCCCGACCGGGAGTCCGCAGTCGGACTGATGAAGGGGTTCATCGACGCGTCCGACGGCACACACGGGGTGGCGATCGCCGCGAACGGTCGAACCGATCTGACTGCCGACGTCGACCTCGTCATCACCCCTTCCGCGAGCGAACGGGAGATACAAGCGATCGACGGTACACACGACCGATTCGTCAGGAACTACACCGAATCGAAGGCGGACCAAGTCGTGGATCGCATGCGCGACGCACGGGATGCGCTGGAACGGACCGGGGTCGGCGACTTCAGCACGCGCATGGTGAACTCGTTCGGTCGCACTCCGATCGACGTCGGGAGCTACGGCTACGTCGCCAGAACGACCGACGAGCTCGAAGCTCGCAAACGGAGCGACGTGACGATCGCCGGCGCGGTCGCCGGCGTCCTCGCGTTGCTCGTGTCGGTCTGGTACGCTGGGGCCCTCGGAACCGTCGCGTCGTGGCTCGACGCAACGGTGCGACCCACGTCGTTCGAGTTCAGCTACGTCGACGTTCCGTCAATCGAACCGATGTCCGGCGTGGCGCTTCTCGCCGTGGGCGCGGCTCTCGCGTTTGGGTGGCTGCTGATCGGCAGTTTCGTGGTCGCCAAACTCGTCTCCATCCCTGACGTCTCCGGGGACGGCGGGAGCGGCTCGAACCGGCTTCCTGAGGAACACGAACGGGCGATCGCCGAGGTGGTGCACGATACGGTCGGTGGTCCCTTTGCCGGTCCGGAGGAACTTATCGCGGAATTGAAGTCCCGGTTCGACGGCGCCACGAGCGCCGGGTTCGTTCTTCGCGAGCGGGAGATCGATCGCCGCAAGCGGCTGTTCCTCGTCGTTTCGGCCGCAGCGATCGCCGCCGCCGTCACCGGGTTCACCGGCTGGACCCTCGCCACGTTCGTTCTCACGACCCTGCTGGATCACTGGATCGTGCTCGTGAACGTGCTCCTGATCGTGTCGGTCGTTTCGGCGCTCGCCGCGATCGTGATCGCCGTACGAAAACCGATCACGAACATCGTCGAGAACGGACCGTTCCTCCCCCTTGCGGTCGTCGCATGTCTGGGCGGGGTGCTCATGGTCGTCTACGGGCTTTGGACGACGTTCGGTCGGATCTGGGCGCTCGGTGGCGGCGCCGCGCTCCTGGCGTTGGTCGTCGCGGGTACCGTCGCGTTACGGCGGATCGGCGGGCCGGGGAGCCGAACGAGCAGCCGTTCCGGCTCGTACGGCACGGAGGCTCCCCGTGGCGACGGCCGCGAGCACGACGACGCCGGCTCGAGCGATCGTTCCGCGCGGTCTCAGCCCGCGAACACCTCCGATGCGGCTCGCTCGGACGATCCGGCTTCGCCTTCTGACCGTCCGGATGATTCGGTCCCGCCTTCCGACCGCCCGGACGATCCGGCTCCGCCTTCCGACCGACACGGGACGGGTGCGGGTCGCTCCGGAACGGATTCCGATCGTCCCGAACCGTCCGACGATCGATCGGTTTCCTCCCGGCGAACGTCGGAAAGCCGAGCGATTGACTCCGCGACCGAACGAAGTGGGATCGACTCGTCTCCCTCTCCACGTCGATCCGCTGACGGGCGGACCGGGTCGGCGGCGCCCGACTCCCGTGACGATCCGGGCACGCAAGCCGGTGAACGCCGCGATGGATCGGACCCGCGTGTCGGCGACTCGAGCGAGGAAATGAGCCGACAGGTCGGTCCGGAAGACGACGTCTCCGTGCGCCGGACTGAGGGGTCGAGTCCGATGGGGTCCAAGTACGACAGCCGACGCGGCCGCGGCTCCGATGGACGTTACAATGCGAAGCGATTGCTCCTGTTCGTCGCATTACTCGTGCTGTTTGCGTTGCTTGCCGCCACCTCGTGGTGGCTCGGGATCGTTTCGATCTAGCCGCACGGACGAGTCGATCCTCTCGGGACCGCTCGAACCCGGGCTGAACTTTCTTGTACGGCCGACGCGTTGACCACGACAACGAATGCGTTCGGACCGTTCACGCCCTCGGAAGGCTGCCGGCGGATCGGCAACCGAACGGTCACCCTCGGCGGATGCCATCGTCCGTGACCGTGCGGATCGATGCGGGGCGAACGACGGCCGTCGACCGGTCACGGACGGCGGCTCCGAGGATGGTTCCGACGACACGGTGGCGTTCGGCTCCGATCGCGACACGCGAGCCGAACGACGCGTCCCGGACGGCGACGCGACGGACGTACACGATCCGGAGATGGACGTGACCGAGATCTTCGATCCGGAGGACGCGGAAACCGATCGAGACGCGACCGTTCCGCTCGGATCGGTCGCGGGTGACGCGACGAGGAGCGACGCTTCCGAGGGCGAGGGAACCGAAACGGCGTATGACCGCGGTCGTCGTGGCCCGGCCGATCCGGATGAGACGTCTCCCGTTCGTTGGTTCGAATCGATGGACGTCCGGACCGGGGTGGTCGTGAACGCCCTGATCGGTGTGGCGCTCCTCGTCGGCGGCTCCATCCATCTCGGCCGGTCGTCGTTTCTGGCGCTCGTCACGGTCGTCGGCCTGCTGTTCTCGTTTGCGGTCTTCACCCTCCTTCGGTTTGAGTGATCGACGACGGTACGTGGCCAACGGGGACTCGATCCCGGAGGCGACACTCACCGCTTGGCGATCCGATCGAGGATTTCGGATGCTCCGTAGACGTCGCGGGCGTCGGTTCTCGGCGTCCCGTCGGGCTCCATTCGGAAGAAGAATGGGTAGACGTCGTCGGTGTAGTGTTCGAACCCGCTTCCCGCCTCGTCGATGACGAAGACTCGGTGACGGATGTAGCTGCGGAACTCCTCGTAATCCTCGACGATGGCGCCCGGATTCTCCCGCTCGAACTCCTCGACCGCGAGGTCACACATCGTGACTATCACCATGACGTCTCGATCGCCCGGGAGCGACAGGTACTCTCCGACGACGTCGTCGAGCAGCGGCAGGTACGTTGCGGGACCGGGTCGCCCATGGCGGTCCGTCGGGTCGTGATACTCCGGCAGCCGATCCGGATTGACGTCATCGAGGAAGTCGGCCATCGGCACGACCAACGCCAGCGTGTCGCTGTCGACGACCAACTCCGCCATTCGTTCCTCGAGTTCCCCGTCGGTCGTCTCCGTTCGGCGATCAGGCCAGGACACGCCGCCGCCGACCACCCGTCGGAGCCGTGACGTCCGGGCATGCCCGGCGGTGGCCGATCGAATCGCGTCGGCGAAACGTTCCGTGATCAACTCCCCCCGATGATCCGCCATGCGTGCGGTAACGTACCGTGAAAAGAGGTCACCGTGCATGAACTCGAACGAGAGCGGTACGAATCGTGTCCCTCCCTCTACTCCCTCATTGATCTCGCCGAATCCCGGCCGAGCATCCATCTCCGCGAACAGCTCACGGAGCTCGTAGTTCGCATCCTCCGGCGTACACCGCGTCGAGCCGCTCGCCGTCGCGTACCGGAAGAGTCCGGTCATCATCGTCGTCTTTCCGCCCCCGACCGGCCCGAGGACGGCGATGTCGCGAGCGTCCTCATACCGAACGAACTCCCTGAGGATCCCCACGAACGCAAGGGTCGCCACGGCATGTAGCACGATTCCGTCCGCGGCCAGCCCGGGATTCAGCCCCGAACCGACGGGCGTCATTCCGTCGGCGGTTCGTTGGATCGGGCTCACGTACCGCACGTGCCGCTCGAAAAAGGAGCCGACGACGAGCAGTCCAGCGCCGACGTACATCCCGCGAAACGCCCCACGAAACTCCCGGAGTGGCTCCTCGGTGATCACCCGATGGCCGCCGGCACCGAGGAATCCCAGCAGGATGCCCCCGACGAGTACGTGTCCCTGTTCGAGAAAGGAAACGTTGACTCCCCACCGCCAGAGCCAGAGTGCGCCGCCGGCGATGACGACGGCGGCCGTGAGGAGCACCGCCTGAATCCGTTTTACGTCGTCGAACCAGAGCACGATCAACAGTCCGACGAACAGCCCGAACGGGAAGACGACGGCGGCGTCGATGTGGAGGTCGAACGTTCGAACGAGGCCCCACACCAGGTGGAAGCCGAGCCCCTCGGCGTCCCACGCGCCGACCAGCATCGACGCGAGCGGAACCGCACAGACGAGCAGAGCGATCGCGTACGCCGACAGCGTGAGAACCTCACGACGGCGGAACGACGCGATCGAAGCCGGTCCCGAAAGCGATCCACCCATCCGTCACTCGTCCGTCGTGGACGTGTTATATGGGTGGTCGGTCGTGAACGTCTGCACGTCGTAAAACCGGTCGAGGATCGTCTGCCCGATCTCCTCGTCCGAGGCGTCGTTGAGGAACAGAACCGCCGGCTCGTCGAGCACCACGGAGGGATCATCCGCCTGTCGTGCGGCGAGGCTCATCACGTCGGTACGGCGCGCGTAGAGCCCGCTTCGCGCGGCACCGACGCCCGACCGGTCCTCCCCGCCGAGTCCCCAGGAGTGATGGAGGCGAATGTCCTCGTTCCGCTCCTGGTGTTCGTACCCGCTCGGCAGACTCTTCGAGCCGCTCTGCATCTCACGGAGGTTGTCGAGGAACACGCCGCCGACGAACACCGTCACGGCGATGTCCCACGGGCCGCCGTTCTGAACGATCGACTCCTCGTACTGTTGACGCTGGCCCGCGTTCAGATTGAAGCCGTATCCCTCGCCTTCGAACTCTCTCCGGACGTCGAAATCCACGCTTCGATTGTCCTCGAACAGCCGGCTCATGAACACGGGAGAGACCATGTGTCCGGTGTAGCCGTTCTGACGCGAGGTCTGATCCGGGGATCCGAGCTCGGAGCCGACTGCCCGAAGCCGAAAGTACTGGTGTGACTGACAGAGGTTCGTCCCCACCAGATCGTCTTCCACTCTGGACCGGATCTGGTTTCGCTCCTTCTGCCAGAATCCCTCGCTTCGGAGATCCTGAACCTCAAGGAGTTGGTCAACCTCGATCGGGTCCACCCGTTTGATGTATCGATAATCGTCGTCGCCGCCGCCAACGTTTCGGTCGATCCCGACCTCCTTGAGTCGCTCACGAAGCTCGGCCTCGTCGTCGGTGTAGCCGGTCAGATCGTTATGTTCGTAGTAGAACTGGACCGCGTTACGGAATCGCGCCTCGCGGCGCTCCGCCTCCTCGACCGAGCCGCGAAGTTCGTCACGACGTGCTCGCGGCTCCACGAGCGATTCCCCGATGAGAACCTCCACCATTCGCTCGGGGACCGGATCGTCGTGGTTGACCATCGACCGAACCGCACCGAGGGATGCCGGAGCGTCATCCAGCGAATCATGAACCTCCTCGGCGAGTTCCTCGTCGGTTCGGAGCTGCTCGACGAGGTTCTCATATTCGTTCGCGAGCTCCCCGAGAAGCTCCGTTCTTCTGTCCGAGAGGTGTTCCTCGATGGTCTCCCGGAGATCAAGCTCGAACCGCACGTTGTCGTCGCGTCGGTCCCAACGGGGGAGACTTGCCACCTGTCCGTACCCCTCGCTCGACTGTTTACGGAGAGATCTGACGTACCCTTCGTACTGGCTCTGTCTCTCCTCGTCGCCTCCGTTCATCCAGTCGGTCACGCCATCGAGGATGCCGCCGTCCGCGTCGTTCCGCAGCGCCTCCGCACGCCCCTTCGTCAGATAGTCGACGGTACGAGAGATGTCCGGCGGCTGATCGATGCCCACGTCCTCGAGCACGTCGAAGGCGGACGTATCACCGTCGAAGGAGATACGCTCCACGTCGTCCGGATCCGTCTCCCTGTTGATCTGCGTGCGGATCCGTCGCAGCTCCTCCCCGACCGCGGCGGCCGCATCCAGCAGTTCCGTCTCGTGTTCGTCGATGAGGCGGAGCTGACGGAGTTGTCCCGAAATGCGGGGATCCAGCCGGTCAACCGCCGAGTCGATCGCGTCGATCGTCTCCTCGATCAATTCCTCGACCGCTTCGAGTTCGTCCGCCAGACGGTCCCGTTCGTTGCGGGCGTCCTTCCGCTCGGCCTCGAGCCGCTCGTGCCCTTCGGCCTCCTTCGTCTCCGGCGATCGATTGAGGTCCCGGACCAGGTGGTCGCGGACGGTCGGGTCGTCCGTCCGCTCGCTCAGCTCCATCACCCGAGCTTTTGCGATGAGCGCGTCGATCTCGCGATCGAGGACGTCATCGAGCTGTGGATCGATGTCGAGGCCGCCCGTGATCTCCTCGTGTGGGTTGAGCTGACGTCGTCGTTCGAGCTCCCGGATCGTGTCGACGATGGTCCCTTCGCCGTTCGTCGCTTCATCAATGAGGGGCTGATATTTCGCTGGAGCATCACAGCTGAGCTGCTCGAACGTATCGAGCGAGGTCAACGTCTCGAAGTCGTCGAACCGTCGTTGGAGAATGTTCTGCCCGAGCGGTCCGACGACCGTCTCCTCCGGGACGGCCGTGAGCTCATCCTCGAGCTCCGCGGTGAACTCCTCGACCGCGTCGTAGTTCTCGATGAGATACGTTTCGAGCGCGTCGTAGAGCTCGATCTCCCGTTCGAGAAGTTCGGCCTTGTCGTCGAGAAGCTCCGCGATCTCGCTTCTCGACCGATCGAGATGGGCCGTGTTGTAACGGATCACCTGGGGCGCCGCGATCGTGAACGGATGGTACCCCGCGTTCTCACACTCGAAGGCGGTGTGTCTGATGTTATTGTCGGCATTATAAAACGAGAGGAGCGTGTACGGGAAGGCGTCCATGAACTCGTCCGCGTACGCTTTCGGGTCCGATCCGTCGGCGGCGGGCTCGAAGGGGAGCAACACGATCTGCGCGAACGGGTTCTGGTCGGTCAACTGGAGGTACTCGAGCTCCGAGAGCGCGGCGTGTGCGTTGGCCCGCTTTTCGGGATCCTCCTCGGTGTTGGGCAACACGGCGAACAGCGTCACCGACACGCCGTCCGCATCGATCTCCCGGGCCAGATCAAGGAACATGCCGGAACCAGTCCCTCCGCCGAGCGCCGTAATCAAGGCCACCTCGCTCCCCGCGGCCGCGGTTACCTGATCGATCTTTCGGCCGCCGTGTTTGGCCGCGTAGTACATCCCCTTGCTACGCGCTCGACGTCGGTAGACGCCCTCGCTGAAGTCGAGCCCGGACCGCAGGTCCTCCTTTCGGAGCCACCAATGGGTGAGATCCGTCTGTCCGAGCCACTCCTCGACGGAATTTATGTTCACGAACTGGTCTCTGGTCTGGTAGACGCGGCTGATATCGGTCCCGATGTTGAGATACTCGTGGTTGACGTCGGCGTACTCGCTGACGTCGTGTTTACGATTCTGGGTCTCGATGTCGGTGATCGCGTCGTTGATCTCCTCGACACGGGATCGGTCCCCGGTTGCCTCCTTCGTGGCGGAATCGATCGTAAAGAAGTTGACCCGGTTCAGGTCCCTGTTCCGCTCGGCCATCAGCTCCTCGAGGAACCAGTAGTCACCATCTCCCGACTGCTGGGTGAGCGTCTCGAAGACGAGCCGCTTCCCGGATCCCCCCAACCCGATGACGGTATCGGGTAGATGAACGTTCTTCATACGTCTCGATTCGGACATATCGTCTTATAAGTTTGGCCGCCACACACACTTCTCCGTCAACCGCTGTTTCGTCAGAGACGGGACGGACATCCCACCGGCGTGTTGGATTCAAGCTCGGGAACACCACCGACGCCGCCGACCGTCTCGGGGACAGTTAAGTGAATTCCCACGCGAAAGCCACACATGAGTTCCGAGGGCTATCGCCTCCGACAGCGTGCACAGCGGGACCCACGATCCTTGACCGGAGAATCGGAGGCGTTCGCACGTACGCTCTCGTCTCCGGAGTACGACGAGCGTCGACACGCCGTCGAAGCCCTTCGGAAGGTTGCGTACGTCGAACCGGCTGCGGTCATCGATCACGTTTCAGCGCTGGAGCGGCTCGCCTCGGAGGGACAGTCCACGTCGATCCGGCGGTCCGCCTGCCATGCGCTCGGGTACGTGGGGACGGTCGATGAGAGCGCTCGGGGGGCCCTCATGGCCGTTCGTCGCGACGCGACTGATCCGGAGATCGCGGCGATCGCACACGCAGCGGAACGCACGACTCGGGAGTCCAGCGAGACTGATCCCGAGGATCTGACAGCGGTATTCAGCCGGGCTCGTGATGACCCGACGGCGGTGTTCGATCCCGGGGACGAGGATTCCACGACGGGCGTCTCCACGGACACGCGGCTTTCGGTCGCCGATTCGGAGGAACTCGACGGCGATGACGTTGCGAGGCCGCCGGAACGACCGTCCGAAACGACACAACACTTCTGCGTTCGGTGTGGTGCCGACCTCCGGGACCACGTCGCTCCCAACTTCTGTCCGGGCTGCGGGACGAGTCTGTGACGCTTCGTTTCAATCGGCCGCCCATCGATGAACTGCCTCGGAGTCGTACCGAAGACGAACTCTTTCGTGATGACGAGATTCTTTGATCGTCGATCCACTTGTGATCGAGGCACTCGCCTTGCTCATAGAGATTCAAGGCGGAAACCCACGACTTCAGTCGTGGGTTCCGGACCCGTAGACCTGCGTGGCCATCTCCGACTCCGCCGTCTCGACGCCGTACCGATCGAGTGCCCGCTTGGCGTTCAGATATTTTGCGATCGCCTGGGCGTTGTCCCGAAGGTTGTCCCACCGATCACACGGCGTGACCCGATTCCGGCCCTCGTACCGGAAGTAGACGACGACTCCGGGGTCCGCCGGATCCGAGCCGGATATCGGGATGTGAGGCTCCGACGATCGGTGGGTGGCGTCCGTTTCAACCCGGACGTTTCGCGCACCCATCCGGTCGAGCTCCTCCGTCACGTTCTCGAACGCCTCCCGCATCGAGACGCGGAAGTTGTGCGGGTATGGCTTCCGGTTGGCGGGAATCGTCCGGTCGTACTCCTCCGGCCAGTCGAGGGTGTCGCTTATCGCCGACATCGTGTGGTGTGTTCACGATTTTGGTGTCTCACAGTATAAACGTGGGGCTCGGCGCGGCCGGGAGAACGATTAAGTGTTCGTGAGAACACCCTCACACGAGATGTCACGGATACGCGACCGCCGCGGACGGCTCCGATCGACCGATTCGTGGATGCCGGTCCCGCGCGCCGTCTCGGGGGTGTCGCACGGGTGAGCACCGATCTGACGATCCTGCCGACCGACGAGGGAGGCGGCGACGACGAGGTCACGACGCTGATCGGGGACGCCGGACGGAGCTACGTCACGCTGGATGAGTACCCGCACGTCTCGGTCGACGTCGCGCTCGATCGCTCCGGAAGTGGTCGGCCGGATGAGGAGTCGTTCCGAGTCATCGAGTCCGACGTGGAGCGGGAGGTCGAGTCGGTCACGTTCGGTCGCTCCGCGATCGATCTGGTGTTCGTCTTCGACGACACGGGAAGCATGTCCGACGAGATCGCGGCCATGCAGCGCGGGGCGAAGCAGTTGACCGACGCGATCGACGCCCGCGGCGTCGACGCTCGATACGGGCTCGTGAGTTTCAAAAACGACCCGGAACTGGACCTCCGTCTGACGGCGGATCCGAACGAGTTGAAACGTGCCGTGGACGCCCTCCAAGCGAGCGGCGGCGGCTACTACCTGGAGGACAACTTCGGCGCGATCGAGACGGCCCTCGATCTCGACTTCCGCCGGGAGGCCGACACCGTGATCGTCGACATCACCGACGCACCCTCCCACCACCGTGACGGGACGCCGAAGGAGGACATCGGCGAGGCACGGCTCGACGAAATGCTCGATCGCGTGCCCGACGCGGTGAAGGACCGGCTCGGGGAGGACCTCGTCGACGAGTTCGTCGGCTCGTCGGCGTACGTCATGGATGACGTGATCGAGGACCTCGAGGCGCGTGACGCACTGTTCGTCGCCGTCGCCCCCGACTTGGACGACCGCGACGAGAGCATCAAGACGCTCGCCGGTCAGGTCGGGGGTCTCTGGACGGACATCGAGGTCCACGACTTCGATCGGGTGCTCGAGCGGGTCACCGACCTCGTCGCTTCGACGTACTCGCTGGAGTACGTCACTCGATTCGAGCCCGGTGACGAGGGCGAACTGCGGGTCATCTACGATCCGCCACGCGGACGAAGCGTCGCGGACGAGGCGTTCGTCTCCGTGCCACTCGACGCGACCCGAACCCGGGTCGCTCCGGATCGTTCCGGAACCGGTGGGGGTCGGTCCGCTGACGGAACTTCGGGCGGCACCTCGATCAAGAGCACGGGTGATGGTACGTCGGGCGGCACCTCGATCAAGAGTTCGGGAGATGGTACGTCGGGCGGCACCTCGATCAAGAGTTCGGGGGATGGAACGTCGGGCGAGACCCGACCGCTGCCGGACGATGACGAGCTCGAGACGAAACCGCATCCGACGTCGGAGGCCGACGACGACGGATCAGGATCGGAGCTTCCTCCCTTCTGCCCGTATTGTGGGACCGATCTGGACCGGTATTCGGGGATCTCCTTTTGTCCGGACTGTGGCGAGTCGATGGCGGAGTACAGTTAACGGCGCCATCGATCCGTCCACTCTTTCCGGCACGGACGTTCGTTCTCGGGATCCGGTTCCGTGTCCCCGCTTACGGCACTAGTTATCAATCTAATCCAAATCATTAGTATCAGTGTGGTGTTCTATACCTCCGTGATTTATGTGGACGGATGGTAATGAACCGATAGAGCATGTCAGCTGAAGGGGCATCCGTTGACTGTCCGGAGTGTGGAGAGAGCTTCGACCCGTCGAAGGCGGGGGGGTGGTGTACGAATCCCGAGTGTGGCGAGTTCCGATGGGAAGGCGACGACGGAAGCGGGACGTCGACGGGCAAGTCGGAACCGGACGACACGACCACGTGTGCCGACTGCGGGGAGGTCGTTCCCGACCGAAAGTACTGCAAGGAGTGTGGTCACGAGCTCGGAACCGAACCGGAGGACGTCGGTGACGGTCCCGAGGAGCCCGAGCCGAAACCGCTCACGAGCTGTCCGTCCTGTGCGGAGGACGTCGAGGACGAATGGAGCGCGTGTCCGTTCTGTGGCGAGGATCTCGATCAGCACCGTGAGGAGACTGACGACGGGCCGGACGTGCGTTCCGATCCGCCCACATCGGATGACGAGGACGACGTGACTGATACCGATGATGAGGACGAAGACGTCACCGAAGGGCCGCCCGAAAAAGTCGTTCTCGAGGTCGGGGAGACCGACATCGAGGCCGGAGACGGCGACGCCGTCGGACGAAAGGTGCGCACGGCCCACGTCCACGCCGGCGGCGACGAGAGCGAGGCACAGTACATCCACCGCGAACACGTCCGATTCGAGCTCGACGGCGACGCGTTCGCGCTCGTCAACGAGGGCCGGAACGGAACCCGACTCAACGGGGAGGAGCTCGAGCTTGAGGAGCGGGCCACCGTCGAGGACGGCGACGAGGTGACCTTCTCCGACGTGGCGACCGCGACGATCCGAGTGGAGTAGCCGGACGACCGACCGACACGACGCCATCATTCACCAGACATCATGACCGACGCATCCCTGACGACCAAACTGAACCGACCCTACCTACCGACGACCGGTAACGCGACGGAGATAACGGGCCGCGTGACGATCGATCCCGGCGTCCAGCTGGACGACCCCGACGTCCAGATCGCCGTCGTGGTCGACACGAGCGGATCGATGGCCGGCGACCGGATCGAGACCGCACGCGACGGCGCGAAGCGCGCGCTCGGCTACCTCGATGACGACGACGTGCTGACCGTCGTCGGGTTCAACAGCAGCGCCTCCGTCGCGCTCGAGGCGACTCGCTTCGGCGACGCCTCTCGCGAGACGATCGAAGATTCGATCGACGACCTCACGGCCGGCGGCGGAACCGACATCCACGGCGGGCTCGAACTGGCGACCGAACAGCTCCGTGGCCTCGATGAGGGGGAAAACACCGTCCGACGGATCCTGTTGCTCTCGGACGGAAAGGACAACATCCGCGGACCGGAGGACTTCGAACGGCAGGCACGGGACATCGACGAGCTCGGGATCCGGATCCGGGCCGGCGGGATCGGCGACGAGTACGACCAGGAGACCATCCGCACGCTGGGCTCGACCTCAAGGGGGCAGTGGTCACACATCGAGGAGCCATCGGAGATCCAGGAGTTCTTCGGCGAGGCGCTGACCGACGCGGAGACGGTCGTGGGCGCCGACGCGACGATCGAGATGGACATCGCGGACGGGGTCGAATTCACCGAGGTGTACCGCGCCATGCCGCAGGTCCAGGAAACGGAGGCCGAGTACATCGACTCGAACGTCGCCGTCGTGAAGCTGCCGGATCTTCAGGAACGCCAGAAACAGAAGGTGTTGCTGAAGATCCGTGTCCCGGGTCAAACCGAGGAGGGGTCGCTCCGGGTCGCCGACGTCGAGCTCGAGGCCGGAAACAAATCGGCGTCCGGCAGCTTCGACGTCGAGTTTACCGCCGACGGCGACGACCTCGCGATCGAGCATCCGGAGGTCGGCCGTGAGCTCGACGAAACACGGATCAGGGTGGCCGCCGGCGAGGGCGACGAGGAGGAGGCGGACGATCGGATGACGAAGTTCCGGGACAAACACGGCGACGATGCCGACGTCGACGACCTCGAGGACGAGGTGACCGAGGTGATGGAGGGCGGCCGCGCCGAAATGGACGGGGTCACGAAGGTCAAATCGGACGACGAGCCGGTGTGATCGATCACCATGTCGAGCGAAAGCCATTGGATTCCAGCCCCGGGCGACGTCGTCGGGGGACGATACGAGATACGCTCCGCCCTCGGTGAGGGCGGCATCGTCAAGGTGTGGGAGGCGACCGACGGCAACGACGGCAAGACCGTCGCGGTGAAACACATCAGGTTCGACAGCGAGAACTACCGCCGCGTTCCCCACGAGGTAGAGAACCTCTTCCAGCGCGAGGTCGAGGCGCTCCGTACCGTGCGGTCGGCGGGGGGACATCCGAACATCATCGACCTGTACGACGTGGTCTCCGAGCGCGGCACGCAGTTTGCGGTCGTCGAACCGGTTGGCGGGGAGGAACTCGAGTCACACTCGGGTGCGTTCACCCCGAACGAGGCCCGACGTATCGTGATCGACGTCGCGGAGGCGATGGCGTTTCTCCACACCAACGAGATCATCTATCGCGATCTCAAACCCGACAACGCCATGCTCCGTGACGACGGCTCCGCGGTCCTCATCGACTTCAACACGGCGAAGAAGATAGACACCGACGTCACCTCGGACCTGGACTGTCCGTCCTGTGGCGTCGCCGTCGAGGTGAGCGACTGGCAGTGTCCGAACTGCGGTGAGACCTTCGACGACAGCAAGGACACTCTGTTGGGCGGCGGGAGCCGGTTTAAACCACCCGAGACGACGAGCGAGAAGGCACAGTTCCGGCAGGGACCGTGGTCGGACGTCTACTCGCTCGGCAAGCTCCTCCACGAGCTCGTCGTCGAGACGCGCGCCCCCGAACGCCACGAGCGGGGACCGCGTGACTTCAACGACGACTGCCCGGAGTACATGCACGAGATCATCACCCGGGCAACGACGGAGGACACCGGCAAGCGGTACAACAACGCCAGCGTCTTCAAGCTCGTGTTGGAGAACCGCGACCCGGAGCCCCCGATGTCGGCGCGGCTGATCCACGCCGAGACGGGCGACAGCTACGAGATACAGCCCGGCGACACCATCGGACGGCAGGGGACCGAAGGCGGCGAGGCGACCATCGCGATCGACGATCCGCGCGATCAGAACTTCATCTCGGCGGTGCAAGTGGAGTTCAACGTCGACGACAACGGCAACTGGATCCTCAGGGATCGAAGCCTCAACGGGACCTACGTTCATCGCGGAGACGGCTGGGAGCGGATCCTCTGTGAGGGCGGCCGACAGCGTCTGCAGCGAAAGGGACGGAACCCGACGGACAGACACGGAAACGTTCCTCCGGAGGAGGGTCGACTCGGGGACGAGGCGCTCGTGAAGCTCGTCGACCCCAGCTACGACGTGACCTTCCGGTTCGAGAGGGTGTTATAACATGAAGTACACGACCACCTACGATATCGGCGACAGGAAACGAGAGGACGGGATCAACGAGGACAGCGTCGCGGTCACGCTGTTACAGGACGGCCACCGAGACGGTCTTGCCGTCGGAGGTGCCTCCTCAGACCCGGCCATCGACGACGAACCGGACGCGCCGGAGGCTGATCCCGAACCGAACGCCTCGGAGGCCGACGCCGAACCGAGCGTCTCGGGTCCGGGCGACGAGGCATCCGCCGGGGACGAGCCCGCCGCGGACGCCGACGGCGATCCCCTCCGAAAGGCGACCGACGTCTATCCGGACGACGAACAGGCCGCCGCCGCTTCCGATTCGGCCGGTCCGGTCGATCGCCACGCGGGCATCTTCGTGCTGGCGGACGGCGCCGGCGGCGAGGACGCGGGAGACGTCGCATCGTACCTGGCGACGACGGTCATCACCGAGGAACTCAGCGTCCCCGTCCACCGTGCACGGCGCTTGGCGACCGGCGGATTCGGCCTCGACGTGCCCGAAAATGCCTTCGGTGACCCGCCGACCGACGACGAGATCGAATCAGCTATCGCAGACGCCGTGACGGCCGCCCATCGGGAGGTCATCAGGTATGCGGGGACGGCGGGAAGCGGCGGGACGTACACCACGGTCGTGGTCGGGGTCCGGCTCGGTTCCAAACTTCATTACGGCTGGGTCGGTGACAGCCGTGCGTACGTCGTCAACGAGGCGCACGAGACCATCAGTCTCCTCACGAAGGACCACGCGAAGGTGCAACACTGGGAGGATGACGGCCAGATCGATTCGGTCGAGGCCCACGTCCACCCGGACGGTAATCAGATCACTCGCGCCGTCGGCGGACGTGGCACCGACGATCCGGAGACGGCGACGGTCAACGTCGACACGCGTACGATCCCGCTGTTTCGCGAGGACGTCGTCGTGATCACGAGCGACGGGCTCATCGACGCACAAACCGACGCCATCGAACTGTATCGGGAGTACGTCGGCGCCGATAGGGATGAGGAAGTCGGCGAACACGTCCTCGATCAGGTCGTCACCGACGATGACATCCGCGAGATCGTACTCTCGGAGCCCACGCTCGACGACGCGGCCGAACGATTCGTCGACTTCTCCAATGAGAAGGGTGGAAAGGACAACATCTCGTTGATCCTAGTGTCCGATGGGACGCTCCCGAGATCCCCCGACCCGGAGGAGAGCGGGCTTCCGGAGCGCGCGCTCGATCCGGACGAGGACGTCACGGAGCGACGCACGGTGATCAAGAACGGCTAGCCGAACCGTTCGTTCCGACACGGCCTTGTCGTCGTCGCCGTTTTCGACGCGATGTACCGATCTCGTACGGGTTCCCGACACGACGTGACGTCCATGAGGGGCTCCGCGATCCGGACCCTGAAACCCTATACCGGAGCCGGTACGAACGGTGGATGATGGAGTTCCCACGATTGCGCACACGAGCCGCCGAGATCGCGGAGGGTGAGCGCGCCACCGCGGAGGACCTGGATGCGTTCGCCGACGCGTTGCGATCGTCGGACCCGGTCCGGCAACGCTCGGCGGCATACGCGATCGAGCATGCCGTCAGGAACGACCGTACCGAGGTGGATCCAACGGGGATCCCGTTCGCGGCCGGAATTCGAACCGACGATCCGATGACGGTTGCGTCGACGCTCGACGCCCTCGGCGCGGTCGGCGAGTCACGCCCCGTCCTTATCCGTGAGGTCCTCGACGACGTGGTGGAGCGTCTCCGGGGCGGAGATGCGACGGTTCGGGCGTCCGCTTGTTCGGCGCTCGCGACCCTCGCCGACGACTCCCCGACCGCGATCAGGACCGCGACCGAGGGGCTGATCGCGTGTGCTGAAGATCCCAGTCCCGCCGTCAGGGTTGGCGCGTTCACGACGCTCGGTCACCTGGTCCGGGACGAGCACGAACCGGGACTTGCGGCTACCCCGGCGGCGGTTGCTGCGCTTCGGGACGCGGCCGGTCACGTTCGCGGAAGCGCACTTACTTACCTCGGGGCCGTGGCGGGGACGGAGCCGGGCCGGCTCGTCGGCCACGTCGATTCCATTCGAACGCCCCTCGCCGATCCGGTCGGGAGCAACCGGGCGAGCGCGGCGTACGTCGTCTCGGAGCTGGTGAAACACGATCCGGACGCGGTGACTTCGGCACTGGATCGGATCGCGGGACTGCTCGACGACCCGGATCTCGTTGCCAGACAGAACGCCGCGTACACGCTGCTCGTCTGGGATCGGGACGTCATCGATTCGACGGCCGGTGGTGGGTTACCCGTCGCCGAGATCGGCACGCGACTGTCCACCCTGCTCGCCACCGACGTCATCTCGGTACGGACGAACGCGGGACACCTCGCTGTGACGGTCATCGAAGAGGCGCCGGCCGCGGTTCCGGATCCCGGCGAGGTCACTCGACTGCTTCGGGACGTTCGATCCGACGACGGCGTCGACGTACCGGATCGGCTGATCGATCGATCCATCGATCGGTTGGACGCACGCGGGGAACGGGACGCCGGAGGACGGGGCGCCGAGGGCGATCGTGGTCACGGAGGGGGATCGCCGCCCGACGGTCGAGACGTCACCCCGTCCGAGACGCCCGACGACGAGTCGCCCGGGTCGCGGATCGAGACGGCGGTTTTCGGCGCCGATTCCAACACGTGTGACGGATGCGGAACCGCCCTCGATCGGTACGATGACCTAGCGTTCTGCCCCGAATGTGGTGCGGAGGTGTAACTACTCATGAGCCGGCTCCGGGCCCGATGGAACGGGTTCTTACGCTCACGGGAGGACGGTCACGGTGACGATCGAACGTGGATGGAGCGACCGCCGAGGGGTCGGGCGGTGAATGGAGGAGTCGGGCGATGAATGGAGAGGTCGGATCGTGAACGTCGAGCGGCTGGAGGCATGTATCCACGATCGGACGAACGCCGCTCGGGGCCGTCACGACGAACGAGCGCTCGCGTACGACCCTGCTCTTCGACCGATCGCCAGATATCACTGTCATCGAATGGCGAGAGCGGGCGAGATATTCCACGAGGCTCCCGACGGTGAGGGGCTCGCGGACCGCCTGGCCAAACACGACTATCCGCACCGCTCGAAGGCGTCCGGTCAGCGCTTCTGTCACGGGTGTGGAGCCGATCTTCGATGGCTCGCGGAGCCGCGATACTGTACCGAATGCGGCGCCCCTCTCTCGTCGGACGTCGCTCGCTCCGCCGTGTCCGGGGAGAATTTGGCGTATCGCGGCTATTTCGGACACCTTCGTGACGAGCCAGAGATCGAACGGCTCGCGGAACGGATCGTACAGGGGTGGCTTGACTCACCCGGACATCGGGAGAACCTGCTCGACGAGCGATTCGATCGCGAGGCGATCGGCGTCGTCATCGACCGGTCGGAGGGGTTGGAGCTGTACATCACCCAAAACTTCTCGTGATAGCCCGCGAGCGATCGCGCCGTTTTGCGGTCTCGAATCGCATTTCCGTCGACGATCACTCCGGTCCTCGGTCCGCCGGCGTGAAGACGCGAGTCTCGTCGTCACCGCCCTCCGGTCCGAAGACGTGGGTTCGGTCACCGTCGCTTCCGGGATCGACGCCGTTGCCCCCGTCGTCCCCGTCGCTCCCGCCGTCTCCGTCGCCCGCACCGTCGCCGATTTCATCACATGGGCCAGGTACGAAGAGAACCTGATCGCCGGGTAAGGACAGCGCGGATCCGTCGATATTCCGGATCTCCTCACGGAGTTCGCGGACGATTTCCGGATCCGGAACTCGATCGCCGGGACCGGATCCGGAGGACCGAACCGACGGCCCGACGATGACGGCGTCTCCGGCGGCGACGTCGGCAATGACGGACTCGATCGGCCCCGAGCCGTCAAGCATGGTCCACCGGACCGTCCGATCGTCCGCGACGTCAACCGCGTGGCTCGTCGCGTGATCGGCAACGGTTTCGCTTTCGGTTCCATCGCGACTGGACGTTCCGGTCATCGATCGGAATCACTCGATCCGACCACTTCAATTGTCCGTCGGGGGAGTTAGTAAACGATCGTCAGCGCCCCACCCGTCGCTCCCCTCCATTCGCCCGTTCGATCCGCCCCGATATCGGTTCGGATCGTGAGATGACGCGGGGAAATACTCATGTGTTTCCTCCGTCATCGTGTGATTATCAATGGGTGAAGACACGTTCTACGAGACGCTCGAGATCGCGCCGGACCTCGAGCCGTCGGAGATACGTAGTCACGCGAGGGACCGGATCGACGCCTTCCGGGATCGGATCGAGAACGCGGCGGATCCGGAGGCGGAGCAGCGACGGATCGTTCTCGCGTTCGAGGTGTTGACCGACCCGGAGGAACGGTATCTGTATGAACTGTTCGGACACGACGAGTACGTCGACCGTCGATTGGAATCGGACGAACTGGAGACGCTCGAGACGGGAAGTCTCACCGCCGCGTTCAGCGCCTCCGACGTCGACGATGGAACGGATACGCAGATATTCGACCCGTCGGCTGACGCGGCCGACGCCGAAATTTTCGACGGCGACGGGACGGTCGAGGCAGACGTCGCCGGGGTGCGGAGCGAATCGGGCTTTTCAGAGGAGTTCGATACACACGGTCCGACCGGACCGGATCTCGAAACGGAAACGACTCGAGTGCTTGAGGAGGACGTGGAGGCGAATGCTGGGTCGGATGCGGAGTCGGATGCTGGGTCGGATGCGGAGTCGGATGCTGGGTCGGACGCGGAGTCGGATGCTGGGTCGGACGCGGAGTCGGATGCTGGGTCGGACGTCACGGGCGAGACGACCCGGCTCCGGGACGAGGCGGCCACCGAGGAGTCAACCGACTCGCCGGCGTCCAAACTCGACGACGAAGGAGACTCCGACCCGGAGGCCGATGCAACCCGGGTTCGCGAAGACGTGCCCGGAGAGAGCGTCGAGACGGACGAGACTCGCGTTCGCGACGACGAGGCTGAAATCGGATCGGAAACCGAGATACCGTCGGTTGACGACGACGTGGACGACGATGACGGGACGGACGTCGACGAAACGACGGTTGAGGACCCGGATTCCGGGGCGGAAGATGATGCGGACTCGCTGGCGGTGATATCCACCGAAGAGACGCTGATAGAGCGTTTGAGCGAGTTTCCGATCACCAGTTCGCCCCTGGCGGATCTCCCCGGCATACGCTCCGAGGAACGCCGTGAAATCGCCATGGCCGGATACGCGCTCGGTGCGGTCGGCCTCCTCGTGATAATCGGCGCGCTGTTGCCCCATGGATCGTTCGCGTTCGGGTTGCTCGCAGGCTTCGGTGCCGTCCTCGGGGCGACGGTCACCTACGTCGTTGGCTCGCTACGCTACCATCGAAAGCTTGGCCACCGGCTCGCGATCGGCGTCGGTGCGTGTCTTCCACTGCTCGCGGTGACGTGGCTCGGGGTCGCCGCCGGAACGCCCGGATCGGTGCTCACCGTGGGGACGTTCGCGGCCGGATTGTTCGGCGTTGCCGCCGGGAACACGTACATCGAATCGACGAGACAGGCGGTTCGGGAGGGACGAAAGGAGGACGACGGCCGAGGCGGACGCAACTACGTCGAGACGGA
>LFFM01000267.1_pt1 | contig 35310 bp, 40 predicted proteins | sample 643131 | NCBI WGS metagenome assembly LFFM01 (sample SAMN03777445, study PRJNA286221) | soda lake metagenome | biome: soda lake; feature: Kulunda steppe; material: water; isolation source: sample Tc-Br brine of Tanatar trona crystallizer | place: Russia: Kulunda steppe | collected 2011-07
CAAACCGTTCGTTCCTGACTTCGATGTCCCCGATAATGCAGACACGGGCTGGATCAACGCATCGAAGTCAACGATCCAATCGAAGCAGGCTGACGAACGGTTCCTTTGAGAGATTCACCCTCTATATCTTGCACAGCTCAATCTCCCAACTTTGAGACAGATGCCGCTGTTTCACTGCCTTCGGTAAGAGTCTCTTTTTTTAATACGAACGAGTATTTAACGGCAAACGTCCTGAAATCCTGATGGCGTGGATCATGGCATAGAGACGGACGAATCCGGTTCCCTGCGACGGTGCCGATCGGTAGCGGTCGCGATGTTCGGTCACCGGTCGCTCGAACGCCGACGGCCGACCGGCTCATAGAACTTAAAAGCCAGCCGGCACTACTTGGTGCATGACAAAGTATTCCACCGGCTCCGGTGGTGGCGGCGGCGACGGTGACGCCTGTGAGCTGTGCGGGCGCGAGACGTCGAACCTCCAGCAGGCGAACGTCGCGGGCGCACGGCTGCTCGTCTGCTCCGACTGCCGGCCGCACGACGACGCGAGCAAGGGACGACCCGGCGGCCGTGGCGGTTCAAGCGGCGGCAGCGCAGGGGGCTCCTCGCGGGGAGGCGCCGGTGGTTCGTCCGGCAGCGGTCCCACCAGCCGCAAAAAGGAGATCGCCCGCAAGCAGGCGAAGGTGTACGACGCCGCGACGGGTGATTCGAGCCACTGGGAGGAGGAGGGGACCGACTACGAGGCCGACCGGCTGCCGTACCTCGTCTCCGGGTACGCGGATCGGGCAGAGTCCGCGAGACAGGAGGCAGGGCTCACCGTCGCGGAACTGGCCGCGGAGCTGGAGGTCGGCGAGGACGACGTGCTCGCCGTCGAACAGGGGCGCGCAGCGACCGCTGGCGTCGGCGGCTCCGTCGTTCGCGCCATCGAGGACGCGCTGGACGTCGAGCTCGTCGACGAGTGAATCGCCCGCACGGTCGACCTACAGGTGGCCGTCGGACGTGTCGTCGGGACGTCTCGGCGGGCCGGCTCGAAGACGGCTCCGGAGAAACTCGTGCGCCGATCGGTCGGGGTCCCGGGTCATGAACCGGTCGAGTCCGGCACGGTATCGGTCGCCGTCGTCGTGGGTCGGCGCCGGACGGTCCGCCGGCCGCGCCAGTTCGAGCTCCGCGAGTCCGGTTCGGTCGCCGGTGTACGCGAATCCGACCTTGTACAGTGCCTCGTAGGCGAACGGGTTGTTGACCGCGATCCGGACACGGTCGTATCCTGCCTCGTCGAGCCGCGGAAGGAGACGGGCGATCAGTTCCGGAGCGATCCCCTCGCCGCGACGTGCGACGTGAACCGCCACGTACCGGAGCCGACAGCGGGCAGCGTCGGTCCGGTCCGGTGAGAAGGAGACGGCGGCGATCACATCGTCGTCGAACGCGTCGGGGTCGAGGGTCTCCGGAAGCGACCGCTCCGGCTCCCACTCGGGGGCGGCCGACGTTCCGGTCCCCGTCCTGACGACCGCCTTGCCCGGATCGCCCACGGCGAACTTCCCGGCGTACGCGAACGTCCGGTAGTCGAGCCGAAGCGTGGCGCCGTCGCCGGGCCACCCGACGATCGCGAACTCCATGTCGTACGGTAGGATCGCGACACGTATGAGTCCTCCTGGCAAACCGTGAGCCATGTTTGGTCCCGGCGACGTCGCCTTCTTCGATCGGGTCGCCCCGCTGTACGATCTCGTCATGCCGCCCGCGGGCGGTGCCCCGCTCGCCGCCGGCTTCGAACGTGCCGAGCGATCGGTGGATCGACTGCTCGACGTCGGCGGAGGGTCCGGGCGTGCCGCGGCCGCCATCACCGGTCCCGAGGTGACCGTTATCGACGCCTCTCGGCGCATGCTCCGGCGGGCGCGGCGTGGTCGCGGACTGGATGCGATCGCCGGCGACGCCGGGCGACTCCCGATCCGCGACGGGGCCGTCGACGCCGCACTGATCGTCGACGCGCTACATCACTTTCCCGACCGCGAGACGACACTCTCGGAGATCGCCCGCGTACTCGCTCCCGGCGGCGTGCTGGTCGTCCGGGAGTTCGATCCGACCCACCCGCTCGGACGCGTCCTCGAGGCCAGCGAGCACCTGATCGGCATGGAGTCGACGTTCGTCGGGCCGGACTCGCTGGCGGAGGAACTGGCACCGCACGGCTTCCGAGCCTCCGTGATCGATCGGGGTTTCGGGTACACCGTCGTCGGAGTTCGCCTGTAGCGGCAGTTCGTCGTGAAGACGCGCGGTCAGTCGTCCGCGTGATCGTGTGGGGTGGCGTGGTCGTCGTGGTCGACGTGCTCGTGGTCGTCGTGCGAATGATCGTGGTCCTCGTGCGAGTGGTCGTGCTCCGAATCGGTCGTTTCTCCGACGATCTCGGCGCCCTCACCGTCGATCATGTCCATGTTCTTCAGGTTGTCCCGTTCCTCGAAGTCCTCGACGGCTGCGAGGACGTCCTCCTGTGTGATGGTCATTCGGTCCTCGGTGAGCGCTCCGAGAACGGCCTCCCGGAGCACCATCCGGAGGTCCGACCCCGTCAGTCCGCTGGTCCGATCCGCGACGGCTTCGGGATCGAAGTCGGCGATCTGCATCTCCTGTGTGACCACACGAAGGATGTCAGCGCGCATGTCCCGGTCCGGCTTCGGGAAGTTGACGATCTCGTCGAACCGGCGCCACGCGGCCGCGTCGAGCTGGTCCGGGTGATTCGTCGCTCCGATCAACAGAACCTCGTCACGGACGAGCGACACCTCGTCGATCGACTTGAGCAGGGTGTTCACCGCCCGCTTGAGCGCGGCGTGCTCGTCGGAGCGACGGGTCTTCGCGACGGAATCGAACTCGTCGATGAAGAGGATACACGGCGAGAGACGCTTCGCGACCTCGAACGTCTTCTCGACGTTCTTTGCGGTTTCCCCGAGATACTGGCTCGTTATCATCGACAGCTTCACCTCGACGAACGGGAGTCCGAGTTCGTGCGCGAGCGCCCGCGAAATCGTCGTTTTCCCCGTGCCGGGCGGTCCGACGAACAGCAGCTTCCCGATCTCGCGGAGCCCGATCTCGGCGAGATACTCGCGGTGTTCGATCGCCTTGACTATCTTCTGGATCTCCGTTTCCTGGTCACCGGTGAGAACGAGGTCCGCGAGTGTCGTCTCGATCTCCTCGGGCGCGCGGACGTTGACGAGATCCAGCATCTCGCCGTCCTCGTCCTCGTCGAAGTACTCGTTCAACAGCGCGTCGATCCAGACGCGGTCGGCGTGGATCGGACGGACGTCCTCCCGTGCGGTCTCGCGGGTCACCGGTGCCTCGAGGTCGTCGGCGGATTCGAGCGCGTCGACGATCGTCGGGTTCGACGCGATCCGGTCGCAGTCGGCGTGGTCGTGGAACCACTCCAGGGCCATCCCTGGCTGTGTCAGCGTGATCTCGCCGGAGAACTCCGTCCGTTGGGTAAAGAGGAGATCCGACACCGCCTCCCAGGGACGGTCGACGCCCGTCGCGGTACGGGTCGTCTCGGCGGTCGGCTTCAGCGGTCGCTCGACGCCGCCGGGGGCGTCCTCGCCCGGAGCGTCCGACCAGAACACCTGCCGAAATCGCGGGAGCAGATCGTTCTCGTCGAGGTCGCGGTTCTCAGTGTACAGGTGGGCGGTCAACACGAACTCGACCACGTCGAGCGCCGGGTCACTCATCCCCGTGAGGTAGCCGCGGTGGACGCTTAAGGGCGTCGAACCCCGTCGGCGGAACTCGGAACGGTCCCGTGACGCCGACGTGCCCAGCGGGACCGAAACCGTCGTGCTTCCCCGCGGACAACGCCGACCATGACCGGGTGGTTCCACAGCGGCCGGCGTCGCGACCTCTGTGCGATCCTGTACGACGCCGGCGAACACCGTGCACAGTCGCTGAAAAATCGACTCGAGACGCACTACGACGGCCGGATCGATCCCGGGTCGTTCCGTGCAACGCTCTCCGCGCTCGTCGACGCCGGTCACCTGGACTGCCGCACCGAGGGGATCGCGGACGTTTACTCGCTCACCGAGGCCGGCGAGCGCGCGCTGCTCGACCACTACCGGTGGCTCACGGCGCGAGTGGACGACGTGGACCGGGATCTGAAGGATTAACAATGAAGAGCGCCTGAGTTATTACATGGCAGTCGTCAGCGTCTCCATGCCGGAGGACCTGTTGAATCGGATAGACGAGTTCGCGGACGAGCACGGCTACACCGGTCGGAGCGAAGTCGTTCGCGAGGCCTCACGCAATCTGCTCGGGGAGTTCGAGGACGCCAAACTCGAGGACAGGGACCTGATGGCCGTCGTCACGGTGCTGTTCAACTACGAGACGACCTCCGTGGAGGAGCGAATGATGCACCTCCGTCACGAACACGAGCATCTGGTCGCCTCGAACTTCCACAGCCACGTCGGCTCGCGCTACTGCATGGAGCTTTTCGTGCTCGAAGGGGACCTGGAGAGCATCTCGACGTTCGTCGGCAAGGTCCGCGCCACGAAGGACACGCTGTCGGTGGACTACAGCGTGATGCCGGTCGACGAGTTCGGACCGGGGGAACTGGAGGCGGAACTCGGCCACGGATCGAGCGACGAGTGAGCCGATCACGACTCGGGGGGAACGACCTCGAAGCGGGCGAGCAACGACCTCGAAGCGGGCGAGCAACGACCGTCCAGTTGGCGACGCGGGCGACCGCGTCGCGGGGTTTTAATCGTCCGTCCGCCTAGCGTGGGTGATGGCCGACAGCTACCGCGGCGTCTTCGGAGCGATCCCGTACGCGATCCGCAACACGGAGTCCTGGACGATGCGGGTGTACGGCGTCGTCGGAACGCTCACCGCGGCGTTCGTCACGGTCGTGGTGACGCTCGCGCTCGTCGTCTGGATGGGTGAAACCGCGGAGATGGACGGAGGGCTGTTCCTGTTTTCGCGGTCCCTGTACGTGATCGTCGGCTTCGGCGCGGTCGCACCGCTGCTCGCGCCGCTGCTCTTCGTCGCGCGCCGCCACCGTCGGGGGGATCCGGTCGCGGACGGCTACGATCGGAAACTCGCGTACGCCGGCTTCGCGTTCATCGCATCGTTATACCTCGCGATGGTGATCTCCGCGCCGGCCGACCTCCGCGAGCCGAGCGAGTCCGTCGTGATCAACGCCCTGTACGCGCTTCCGCCGCTCGCGGGATTCGTGCCGCCGATCGTCGCAGCCGTGCTTGTGTTCGTGACACACCGTCGCCTCCGCGGGAGCGGCGAGGAGGTGCCCGCGACGGACGGGACGGAGACCCCGACCGACTGATCCGCCCCGACGAGCGCGCTCGAAACCCCGAAGAGGCTCCGCCTCGTAGCGGTCCCGATGACCGACGAGAAGGAGAGCACGTTCCTCGTCACCCACGCGGAGGCGGAGTCGGCGGTGGTGACGGACGTCCACGACGGGCAGGTACACACGCTGCGTTCGAATCCGGGGCTGGCGGTCGACGACGCGATCGAGGCGACCGTCGCACCTGACCCCCCGATGGAGGTCACGTATCGCGTGGTCGACGTCGAGGATCGGTGGTCGCTGTCGCTCGAGCGGAGCGAGGAACCGCCGACCGTTCAGGAACGCGAGATCGCCGCCGACCAGGCCACCGGCGAACTGACACGCAGGGAGCGGGCGGGGGTGGGTGAGATCCACGTGCTCACGCCACCCGAGGAGACGACCGAGCAGGCCGTAACGGACGTGATCGAGGACCGCGAGACGACGCTGGCGCGTGCGGCGCGACTCGGAGTGAATCGCGTCGAGCTCCGGTCCGAGCCCGGGGTCGTCAGCGTCCGCTACCTTCCGTGACGTCGTCGAGCAGTTCCGTCGCGTCGGCGTCGTCATCGCACGTCTCACGCTCGCTCGTGGTAGTCGCCGAACGTCGACGCACGAAACGTTCGGTCTTTCGCGATGGTCCGGAGACGGGAACGGGGGGCGGTCGGTGACAGTCGCTATCGGGGGATCAGTCAGTCGCTCGCGACCGTGAATCGGGTGGCGTCGCTCTCGGCGGTCGCGGAGGTGAGCAGCGAGACGCCGACGGTGAGCACCGCCGACAGCGCCATCAGTCCGAGCGCGACGTCCCACCCTCCGAGGACGGTTCGAGGGAGCGTCGGAACGAGCGGGAGGACCGACGAGAGCACCACCAGCAGGTAGGCTGCCTGGGGAACGGCGATGCCGATGGCGATCCCGTCGCGGGTCGTCCGCTCCCAGTACAGCGCACAGATCACCGGCAGCGCCAGCAGCGCGAATCCAGAAAAGGCGGTGTCCCCCACTTCGATCAGCGTCCCCGGCCGAAGCAGGCTCGCGAAAAACGCGAGCGTCGCAAAGGCGGCGACGCCGAGTCGGGCGAGCCACGCCTCGCGGCGGGCGGAGGCGTTCGGGTTGACGAACGGTCGGTAGATGTCGCGGGTGAAATACGACGACCCCGACAACAGCATCGAGTCGGACGACGACATCATCGCCGCCATGGCGCCCGCGATGACCAGCGCCGCGAACCACACCGGCGTGTACTCGTTTAACACCACCGGCAGCACGTTCGCGCCCTCGGGCACGTCGACCGGCATACCGACTGCCCACGCGCCGAGCATGAACGCGGGGAGGAAAAGCAGGAGCACGAGCACGGGCCACAGCGCGAACGACCGCTTCAGCACCGTACCGCTTCTGGCGACGAAGAACCGCTGGTTGATCTGCGGAAACATCGTCACGCCGAACGCGATGGTGATCGCCGTCGAGATGATGAAGCCGGGCGTGTACACGCCGCCGCCGAAGCTCCCGAACTCGGGTCGCGCCTCGAGCATCGAGCCGGTCGCGGCACCGAGCCCGCCGACCGCGGACAGCACCCACACGGCGGCGATCCACACGATCGAAAGCATGAACAGCCCCTGAACGGTGTCCGTCCAGGCGACGCCGCGCATGCCCGCGAGCACGACGTAGAGGATCATGAATCCGGTAATGAGCGCCGCGCCGCCCCAGTAGGGGACCGCACCGCCGGAGAGCCCGACTAGCGCCTCGCCGGCGCCCATCTGCTGGAGCATCACGTATGGGAACAGCCACAGGAGGCTAATGCCGGCGACGAGCGCGCGGAGCGTCTGCGATCCGAACCGGTCGCCGAGCATCTCCCCGAGCGTCATGTACCCGTTTCGCTTCCCGATGAGCCACTGTTTGTAGCCGATGACGTACCACAGCACCGCGAACAGCACGCCGTCAAGCGCCCCCATAACGATGATCCATTCCGGGCCCGCGGCGTACGCGAGGTTCGGCCCGCCGAAGAAGGTGAACGCCGACAGCAACGTCGCAAACGTCGTGAAGAGCAACACGAGCGTGCCGATCGACCGGCTCGCGAGGTAGTAGTCTTCCGCGGTCGACTTCGCGACCCGGTACGCGAACAGGCCGATCGCCAGCGCGACGAGCAGATACACGACGACGATGCCGAGCTGGAGCGTGACGCTCATCGCGCGTCACCCCCGACGTCGGGTTCGACCGCCTTCGGCTCCCGTCCGTCGGGATCGGACGCGTCCCCGCCGGATTCGACACCCATCCCGCGTTCCCACGCGCCGGTTTCGACGAAGGCGTAGAAGAGCGCGCTACACAGGACGAGCCAGCCGACGTGCCACCAGATCCACACCGGCAGCCCGGCGACGACGAGGTCGATACCCCAGAGCGGCCACGGCACTGCGAAGGCGACAAGTATCGCGAACGTCGCTGTCCATGCTATATTTCTCTTGAACGCGATCATTACGAATTAGAAAGGACACATCGTTCTAAAAAGTAACGATATGATTCGATAAGGTTGTATGAAGAATATTTTTCTTCAATCTTCCGGGGCGGTGACGTGCGATAAGTATTTCCACCGGAGGAACGGTATATAAACCCCGGACGGCACGCGCAGTCCGATCACGATCACCATCACTCACATGAACGACACAGCCAAATACCTGATCCACGCGACGATCGCGGCCGACGGCGTCGTGGAGCGGAGCGACGTCGTGGGAGCGGTGTTCGGGCAGACCGAGGGGTTGCTCGGCGAGGAACTCGATCTCAGAGATCTCCAGGAGTCCTCGAAGGTCGGTCGGATCGACGTCGCCGTCGAATCGGAGAACGGACAGTCATTCGGCGAGGTGACCGTCGCCTCCAGCCTCGACAAGGTCGAGACGGCGATCCTCGGTGCCGCGCTGGAGACGATAGACCGCATCGGTCCCTGCCAGGCGTCCGTCGAGGTGACCGCCATCGAGGACGTCCGCGCGGCGAAACGTCGCGAAGTCGTCGAACGCGCTAAGGAACTGCTCGCCGACGGATTCGAGGAGACGAGCCTCGCGAGCACGGACGTGCTGGAGGAGGTCCGCGATGCGGCCCGCGTCGAGGGGATCGTCGACTACGAGGGGCTTCCCGCCGGGCCGCGAGTCGGGGATTCCGACGCGGTCATCGTCGTTGAGGGACGAGCTGACGTGCTCGCGCTGCTCGACGGCGGCATCAAGAACGCGGTCGCCGTCGAGGGGACGAACGTCCCGGAGGCGGTCGCGGAGCTGACACAGGATCGGACCGTCACCGCGTTCCTCGACGGAGACCGCGGCGGCGAGCTGATCCTCCGTGAGCTCACGCAGGTCGGGGACGTCGACTACGTCGCGTTCGCGCCGCCGGGCGACTCCGTCGAGGATCTGGACCGCGGGGCCATCTTCGAGTCGCTTCGCGGGAAGGTCCCCTACGAGACGCTCGCCGACGAGCCGAACCTCCGCGAGGCCGCGGAAAGCGTGTCGGCCCCGGACCGATCCACGTCGGGTGGGCCGGTCGACGGCGGATCCGGCGGTTCCGACGGGACCGGCGAACGGGAGCGATCCAGCGGACGGGGGCGACCGGACGATCACCAACCGGCCGACGACGAAGCTGGCAGGGACCGGGAAGGGGCCGAGAACGAGGAAGCTAGCAGGGACCACGAGGCGGGCGAGGGCGACGACGTTGACGACGGGGTCGACCGGGCCACGAACGGAGTGTCCGAAACCGGGATCCGGTCCGGTTCGGAACCGGGCGAGGGGGATTCGACGGCCGATGCAGACGCCGCACTCGACGACGAGCCGCGATCCCTCGAGGAACACGTACAGGAGATCATCGACGCCGAGAGCGCTCAGGCACGTCTCCTCGACGAAGGGTTAGGCGTCGTCGCCGAGGCGCCGGCGGAGGACGCGTTCGACGCGGTCGAGAGCGCGGACGCTCCCCCACACACCGTCGTCGTCGACGCGGAGGTCGATCAGCGGCTCCTCGACGTCGCAGCTCAGCGCGGCGTAAGCGAGCTGTTTGGCCGCTGTGTCGGCGAGTTCGTGAAGCGACCGATCGGTACCAGGGTACGAACCGTCGGCGACCTCAGAGCCGAGGCGTGACGACGAACGATGATCGACGATGAGTCGTGATCACGGAGAGGACGCGACGTCCGAACTCGTCGGCGGGGAGTGGATCGGTCCGAACGCCCCGGAGGTCGTCGTCGGGGAATTGCTCACGGATCGTGGTGAGACGCTCGCGGTCGCCGAGTCGCTCACTGGGGGGTTGATCGGCTCGCGGATCACGGACGTGCCGGGCGCCAGCGAATACTTCGATCGCGGGTTCGTCACGTACGCCTACGACGCTAAGCGCCGCGAACTCGGCGTCGACAGGGAACTGCTCGACGCCCACGGGGCCGTGAGCGCGCCCGTCGCACGACGGATGGCCGCGGGCGCCCGTGACCGGTCGGACACGACGTGGGGAGTGTCCGCCACCGGGGTCGCCGGCCCGGGAGCGACGGACGGCAAGCCGGCGGGGCTCGTATACGTCGGGGTCGCGTACGCCGCCCCGTGGGGCAGCGAGGCGTCGTTTACCGGCAGCGGGCGGTTCCTGATCGACGGCGACCGCCGCGAGGTGAAGCACGGCAGCGTCGACCGGGCGCTCGGCGAGCTGGCTCGGTCGATCCGAGACCGGGAGGGATCGGCGTAGCGTGGCCACACGACGAGCACAGCGAGCGTCCCGTCGTCGGTCGGGGACGTCAGTCGATGTAGGAGTGGCCGACGACAGCGACGAGCAGCGCGGCGACGACGACCCACGCGAACGGCTCGCGTGCGAGCAGAACGAACGGGCGGGTCACGGATTCGTCGACCCCGAACAGCATGCCGGCCGCGAGCGCACCCGCCAGCACGGTGGCGGCGACGATCGCCACGACGCCGAGCAGTACCCGTCCGGGTCCGTCCATGCCGGCGTTCGGGGCGGGGACGACATAAGCGGTTCCCCCGACGGAGGGGGCGTCACCCGTCGGCATCGCCGCCCTCCGTGTCGCGATCGGCGGCCTCGCACGGACCGTAGCACCTAACCTCGCGGCAGCCGGACAGGTGGACATGCACATCGAGCCGTTCGGTCTCGAACGGTGGTTCGCGAAGCACGAACACGAGGCCGACATCATGCTGGCCGAGAGCGGAATCCGGTCGCTCGCCGCCGACCGGTTCGACCTCGATCCCGGAACGCTGGACTACGTCATCCCGACGAACGGCGACCCGACGCTGCGCGCGTCGGTCGGGGAGCGCTACGACCGGAGCGCCGACGAGGTGCTTTTCACCTGCGGCACGCAGGAGGCGAACTTCCTCTCGTTTCTCGCGCTGCTCGGCGATGAAGACGGAGTCTCCGGCGAAGGCGGGGGTGGTACGCGTGCGGGGATCGGAAGCGGGACCCACGCGGTCGTCGTCACGCCGACGTATCAGGCGTTACACGCCGTGCCCGAGACGTTCGGTGACGTAACTCCGGTCGAACTCGAGCCGCCGGCGTGGACGCTCGACGCCGACCGGATCGCCGAGGCGTGTCGCGAGGACACTGCCGTCGTCGTGGTGAACAACCCGAACAACCCAACCGGCCGGTACCACGACGAGACGACGATGCGTGCGGTGTACGATGTCGCCGCCGAACACGACGCCTACCTGCTCTGTGACGAGGTGTATCGACTGCTCGCCGAGAACCCGATTCCGCCGGTCGCGAGCATCGGTGCACACGGTATCTCAACGACGAGCCTCACGAAGGCATACGGGCTGGCCGGCCTCCGGTTTGGCTGGATCGCGGGCCCCGAACCCATAATAGACCGGGCGTGGCGCTGGAAGGATTACACGACGATCTCCCCGAGCCTGTTCGGCCAGCACGTCGCCCGGCAGGCGCTCGGTCGACGTGAAAGACGGATACTCCAGGAGAACCGTGACCTGGCTCACGATCATCGGTCCCGGGTTGCCGACTGGGTCGACCGGCTGGGGCTCGACTGGTACGAGCCGGTGGGCGTCAACGGCTTCGTGACCGTTCCGGACGGGTTCGCGGACGCCGAGTCGTTCTGTCGAACGGTCGTCGAGGAGGCGAGCGTCGTGCTCGCACCGGGGCACCTGTTCGGCCATCCCGACCGGTTCCGGATCGGCTTCGGGCTCCCGACCGACGATCTGGAGGAGGGACTCTCTCGGGTCCGGCGCGTCGTGCGTGATCACGGACGAACCGGCGCTCGAACGGACGGTGGAGTCGACGGCCGTGCGGACGGTGGAGCCGGCGGTCGGACGCGTAACGGAGGGATCGACGCGTGAGCGGGCTCCTCGAGGAACTCAAAACGGATCTCAAACAGGCCGCCACGAATCCGACCGACGAGCAGAAGGCGATCCTGGCGGCGATCGTCGCGATCGTGATCGCCGACCGCTACTTCCTCTGGATCGAGTGGCCCTTCGTCGTGCGCACGACCGCCGCGGTCGGCGTCGGGTTCATCGTGTTGTTCGTCGTGAGCTACCTGCTGACCGGACACTTCGTTCCGCCCGACGAGGACGACGAGAACGACGAGGAGTACGAGGACGAGTTCCATCCGTAACCGACCCCACCCTCCTTCGCTCACCCTGACGGGTTCGCTCGTGGAGAGGTTCGTCAGCCGAGGTCTGACGACGTGCAGGCCTACGCCTGCACTGGGGCGTTGATGCGGGACTCGCCGTCAGTTATCGCCGGGGAGGAAGGTCGTCGCTCGCTCGTACCGAACGACCCTCGGGGTCGGCGTCCCCACCATTTGGGGGCCGGGCTATTGCGGCCCGTGATACCGGCGACGTGTGCGACGGTATCACTGGGTATTAGGACGGCGGCCCCCGAAAAAGTGTATTGGATAGCGAATCGGATGGCAGAAGCCACATTGTCCGTTTCCTCATTATGTCGGCTTCCTCCCCGGCCTACTCGCTTCGTGCTTCCGACCAGTCGAAAGCCCTCGCTCCTTGAGGCCGGGGGCTCCGGTTTGAAAGATGCTGAACTCCGTTCCGTTTTGGGTACGGGAGTCACGATCGACGGCTGTCGCAGGCGGCTCCCGCTCGGGGACGGTGATCGACGGTTCGGATCCATCGGCTGTTTTCGACATATGAACGCTGAAGCGACGATTTTATGACGGATAGTGGTCGTTATTCGGGTGGTATGAGCTCGAACTTCGATCGGCGGCGGTTCATCAAGGCGGCAGGCGTTGCTGGCGCCGCCGGACTGGCAGGCTGTACGGGCGGTCCCGAGGAGGACTCGAACGGCGGGACCGGCGACGGTGGCGATGACATGGGCGACGACGAGGCGTCGGACGACGGTGCCGACGGCGATGGCGACGGGGAGGCAGCGTTCAACGTCGGCATGGTGTACGCGCTGGGCGGCCTCGGAGACGAGTCGTTCAACGACGCGGCACAGCGCGGCATCATAGAGGCAGCCGAGGACTTCGACGTATCGTTCGACGAGTCACAGCCCGCCGACGCCGGCGAGTTCTCACAGTTCCAGCGGCGCTACGCCGAGTCGGCGGACCCCGATTACGATCTGGTGTCGTGTATCGGCTTCGCGCAACTCGACGCGCTCACGGAGACCGCACCGGACTTCCCGGACCAGAACTTCCTCCTCGTCGACGACCAGCTCGACGAGCCGAACGTCGCGAGTTACGAGTTCAGAGAGGCGGAGGGTTCGTTCCTCGTCGGCGCGCTCGCCGCGTTGCTCTCACAGGAGTCGTTCAGCGCTGGCGGCGGGGAGACCGACCCCGACGAGTCGCTGGTCGGCTTCGTGGGCGGCGTCGAGGCGCCGCTGATCCAGACGTTCGAGGCGGGGTATCGCGCGGGCGTCGCCCACGTCGGCGGCGGCATCGAGGTGACCTCGAGTTACGTCGGCGACTTCGCCGATCCCGCGGGCGGACAGGAGGCGGCGCTCTCGATGTACGAGAGCGGTGCCGATGTCGTGTATCACGCGGCGGGTGGGACCGGCGTCGGCGTGTTCCAGGCCGCACAGGAGGAGGAACGGTTCGCCATCGGCGTCGACTCGGACCAGTCGCTCACCGAACCGGACTTCGCCGACGTCATCGTTGCGTCGATGGTGAAGCGAGTCGATAGCGCCGTGTACGAGGCGACCGAAAACGTCGTCAACGACGACTTCCAGGGCGGATCGCAGGTCGAACTTGGACTGGAGGACGAGGGCGTTTCCTGCGTGTACGGCGACGCCATCGGCGGCGAAGTGCCCGACGGGATCGTCGGGGAGGTCGACACCATCCGCGATGAGATCATCGCCGGCGACATCGACGTCCCGACGGATCCCGACGAGGTCTGACGAGGCCCGACTGCGACGAGGTCCGACCGCGACGGCAGCGCACCGATCCTCGACGACAACGAAGCCGCGCACACGTCCGGTCCGTCACGCGTCGTGTGACGCGGTCTTGGGGTCGATCGGACGTTGGGTTTCGTGGACGATTACGGTCGGGAAACCACCTGTTGGCGTTCGGTACCGTGTCGAACCCACGCGCTTTTAGTCTCGGGCATGCGATGCCGGTACAATGAACCCGGGCGGAACGAACCTCGCGGTCCATCTCGACGGCATCACCAAACGGTTCCCGGGAGTCGTCGCCAACGACGACGTCGACCTTCGCGTCGAACGGGGAAGCGTCCACGCGTTGCTCGGTGAGAACGGCGCCGGCAAGACGACGTTGATGAACGTGTTGTACGGCCTGTATCGCCCGACAGAGGGACGTATCGTCGTCGACGGCGAGGAGCGATCGTTCGACTCGCCGCGGGACGCGATCGACGTCGGTATCGGGATGATCCACCAGCACTTCATGCTGGCCGACACGATGCGGATCTGGGAGAACGTCGTGTTGGGCAACGAGCCGACCGAGTGGTACGGCCTGCGCGTCGACGAGACCGCTGCAAGCGAGGCGGTCCGGGAGCTGAGCGAGCGATACGGGTTCGACGTACCGCCGGACGATCGGATCGAGGACGTCTCGGTCGGCGTCCAACAGCGCGTCGAGATCCTGAAGGCGCTGTACCGCGGCGCGGACGTACTCATCCTCGACGAGCCGACGGCGGTGCTGACGCCCCAGGAGGTCGAGGACCTGTACGACGTGTTCGACGAACTCACCGCCCAGGGAAAAACGATCATCTTCATCACGCACAAGCTCGGCGAGGCGATGCACGCGGCCGACGAAATCACCGTCCTCCGGGACGGGCAACACGTCGGCACGGTCGACACCGACGGCGTCACTCGCGAGGAACTCGCGGAGCTGATGGTCGGCCGGGAGGTGTTGATGGAGCGCCACGCCGCTGACGGCACGCCCGGGGAGCCGGTGCTCGGCGTCGACCGGGTCGTCGCGGAGGACGACCGCGGCGTCGAGGCGGTCTCCGGCGTCTCCGCCCGGATCCGCGAAGGGGAGGTGTTCGGGATCGCCGGCGTCGACGGCAACGGGCAGTCACAGCTCGTCGAGACGATCACCGGGCTCCGCGATCCGACCGCCGGCAGCGTCTCGTTCCGCGGGGCCGATCTCGAGGGTGTGAGCCGGCGTGAACGCATCGACCGCGGGATGGCGTACATCCCGGAGGATCGCCAGACGAGGGGACTCGTGATGTCGTTCGACCTGACCCAGAACGGCATCCTCGGCAGTCAGCACGACGAGCCGTTCGTCGACGGCGGGCGTTTGAACTGGTCCGCCGTCCGGGAGCACGCCGACCGGCTCATCGAGGAGTACGACGTCCGGCCGCCGAACCGCGACGCGACGGCGGAATCGTTCTCCGGAGGCAACCAACAGAAGTTCATCGTCGGCCGGGAGTTCGAGCGCGAGCCGGATCTGGTCGTCGCGACACACCCGACCCGCGGCGTCGACATCGGCTCGACGGAGTTCATCCACGACCGTCTGCTCGAACTCCGCGAGGAGGGGAAGGCGATCCTGCTCGTCTCCTCGAAGCTCGACGAGGTACAGTCGCTTTCCGACCGACTCGCCGTGATGCACGAGGGCGAGTTCACCGGCGTGGTCGATCCGACCACGGTAACCGAAGAGCAGATCGGCCTACTGATGGCCGGCGAATCCCCTGACGACGACGTCGGAAGCGCGAGGGTCACGGACGACGTGCCGACCGACGAGGCCGCCGACGGTCCCGAGGAATCGGGGGTGTCGCCGTGAGTCGAGCGGACGGCGTCCGGGCGTCCGTCCGCGCGGTACTCCGGCGGTTGGTCGCGCTGTCGGCGGTTGAGCGTATCCTGATAAGCGTCGCGGCGCTTCTCGCGTCGGTTGTCGTCGGATTTTTCATTATCCTCGCGTCCGGACGGGTCGCCGAGTGCTCGGCCGCCGCGTGGACCATGCCCGTGACCGGCCTCGGATTCTGTTATGACCCGTTCGAGGTGTACTTCGTGCTGTTCAACGGCGCCCTCGGCGGACCGTTCTACACCTGGGAGCCGGCGGTTTTGAACCCCGACTGGCTCCCGTTTACGATCACCTGGCTCGGGCTGATGCCCGGCTGGTCGCCGTTCAACAGCTCGCTCGCGATCACGCTGAGCGAGACGACGCTGCTCGTGTTTACCGGGCTTTCCGTCGCGGTCGCGTTCCGTGCCGGGTTGTTTAACATCGGGACGCAGGGACAGCTCGTCGTCGGGGCGCTGCTGACGGCGCTCGTCGTCGTCGCCGCGGCGCCGCTCTTCCCGGCGAGTCGGGCCGGCGGGATAGCGCTGATCGCCATCGGCGTCGTCGCCGGCGCGATAGGCGGCGGATTCTGGGGTGCGATCCCCGGCGCTCTGAAGGCGTACGCCGACGCGAACGAGGTGATCACGACGATCATGTTGAATTTCGTCGCGGCGAACATCGCGTTCGTCCTCGTGTCGGGACCGCTTGGGGACGAGACGAGCTCCGTCGTCGCCACGCATCGCGTTCCCGAACACGCACGGATCGATCCGGTCCTGTTCCCGTCGCACGGCGACTTCGCCGAGATCGCGCTGGTCGTCGGACTGATCGCCATCGTCGGGCTGTACGTGCTCATCGAACACACGCCGTTCGGGTACGATCTCCGTGTGAGCGGCATCCAGCCCGTGGCGGCGGAGTACGGCGGGGTACGGAGCAAGATCACGACCGTTCGGGCGATGACCATCTCCGGCGCGCTCGGTGGCATCGGCGGAAGCATGTGGGTATTAATGGCGGAGGGGCGGTGGATCGAGTCGGTCCCGGACCTGGGGTTCGACGGTATCGCGGTGTCGATTCTCGCCGGTAACAATCCGCTCGGAGTCGCACCCGCGGCGGCGCTGTTCGGCGTACTGAAGGGGGGTGCACTGGAGGTCGGCTTCCAGACGGACGTCCCGACGGAACTTGTCGGCGTGCTTCGCGGACTCATCATCCTCTTCGTCGCCATGCCGGAGTTCTTCCGGATGATCGGGGCATACGTCGACATCGAGGAGCCCGAAACGGCCGACTCGGTGCCCGCCGAGGGAGGTGAGACCGATGCGTAATCCGATCGCGGACGTTCGGGTCCCGCTTCTCGATGATGTCGTCGACTCCGAGTACGTCAGGTCGATCGTCGTCGGAACGGTCGGGTTCCTCGGACTGCTCGGGCTCGCCGGACTGCTGTTTCCGGAGTCGGTGGTCGGGGATCTGGCGCGGATCGTCTTCTCCGGCGGGACCGCCGCCGCGACAGTCAGGCTCTCCGCGCCGATCGTGCTCGCCGCGCTCGGCGGCATCTTCGCCGAGAAGTCGGGCGTGATCAACATCGGACTGGAGGGATTGTTGATCATCTCCGCGTTCACGTCGATCTACGTCGCATTCGTCCTCGGTGACGCCGGGATCGCGACCGGCGGGCCGGCACTGGCGGTCGGGTTCCTCGCGGGCGTGCTCGCGAGCACGCTGCTCGCCCTGCTGTTCGGTGCCGTCTGCATCGAGTACAAGGCCGACCAGATCATCGCCGGTCTCGCCATCTGGCTCATCGCGCTGGGGCTCGCACCGTTCCTCTCGACGGTGCTCTTCGGCAGCGTGAACACGCCCGGCGTCGGCAACGTCAGCTGGCACTACTCGGGGGTGTTGATCGCGGTCGGAACCGCCGTCGCGTGGTGGCTGCTGAACAGAACCGCGTTCGGCAAACACGTTCGAGCGGCGGGCGAGAATCCGAAGGCGCTCGACACGGTCGGCGTCTCCGTCTCGAAGATCCGTCACACCGGCGTGGCCCTCTCGGGCGTGTTCTCCGGGGCGGGCGGCGGCGCGCTCGCGTTGACCGTCGGTCGGTTCGTCGGATCGGGCGAGACGATGGTGCAGGGCAAGGGGTTCATCGCCATCGTGGCGTACCTGTTCGGCAACTACAATCCGATCGGGGCGCTCGGTGCAGGAGCACTGTTCGCGTCGCTGGATGCGATCCAGCTCCGACTACAGCAGCTCGGCTACGGCATTCCGAGCTCGTTGGTCGAGACGATCCCGTACGTCGTCGTTATCGTCGTGCTCGCGTTCGTCGGCCGGACGCGACTTCCCGCGGCCGCCGGCGAGCACTACGAAACCGAGGATTGAGTTCCTCCCACGACTGAAGTCGTGGGCTCTCTCCTGCATTCTCCGTAGCCGACGGCCGACGGCGACCGATTCGGCTCCTCGTCGGCTCGTTCAGTTCCCCGGTGATTCGGCCGCCCCGATCACGTCCCCGCTCGCGCCTCCTCGAGTATTCGCGTGAACTCCCGTGCGGTGTCGGTGATCGACTCGTAGTCGCCCCGCTCGGCGGCGTCGTAATCGACCAGGGCGCCGCCGGCGCCGACCGCGAACGCCCCGGCCTCGACGTAGTCGGCGGCGTTGTCGGGGGCGACGCCGCCGGTCGGCATCATGGGAATCTGTCCGAGCGGGCCCTTCATCGCGGCGAGGTGGTCGGGGCCGACGGTGTTTGCGGGGAACACCTTCACGAAGTCGGCGCCCGCCTCGTAGCCGCGGACCGCCTCCGTCGGCGTCATCACGCCGGGTGCGCTCACCGCGCCGTAGCGGTTACACGTCTCGATCACGTCCTCGTGTAGGCTCGGGGAGACGACGAACTCCGCGCCGGCCATGAGCGTCGTCCGGGCCGTCTCGGCGTCAAGCACGGTTCCGGTGCCGACCGCGACCTCGCCGTCCGAGAAGGATCCCGACACCTCGGCGATGAGCTCGGCGACCTCCGACGTGTCGGCCGTGATCTCGATCGCGGTAACGCCGCCCTCGCGCAGGGCGTCCGCGATCCCGATGAGCTGGTCCGCTTTGACGCCGCGAAGCACCGCGACGACGCCACTGTCGACGATCCGGTCGAGCGTCTCGTTCATGCTTCAGGCTCCCCCGACTGAATACTTAAATATGGGTGAGTCGAGGGCCACGCGGTGGCCCGCCGGCGAGGACGTCGCGGCGCGTCCCCGTTCAGATGTCGAACGTTAACGCGAAGTTAGCGAATTTCGCCGCCGTCCCGGCCGTCGTCATCAGTTCGACGATGTCGGCGTCGTCGTATCCCAGCCGCTTGAGTTCGTCGACGTCGTCCTGTGTGATCTCGGCCGGAGCCTGAACGCTTCGCAAGCCGAACTCGATCGCGGTTCGTTCGTCTTCCGGGAGTTCGTCCTTCCGTTCCCCGAAGTCCGCTGCGATGCTGAACCGTTCCGGATCGAGATCTTCGAGCGCGGCACTGGTGGTGTGCCAGGCGATACAGATCGACGCCCCGCGTTCGTGCGCGACGACGGCGCCGAGCAACTCCTTGAATCCACGGCCCAATGCACCGTCGGCGAACACCTGTCCTTCCTCGGCCCACCAGATCTTGAACGTCTCGGGGTGATGAGCCAGAACGCCGGTGAACGTGAATCCCCAGTCCTCCTGACTATCGTACGTTTCCGGCACTTGCTCGTCCTCGAGCGCCCCGAGGATCGCCTCCGCACGCTCCATGTTCGCCTTCGCGGCGTCGGGAGCATCCTGAAGGATCTGCTGGACGTGTTCGGGGGCCGTCGGTTCGACGCGCGGCCCGGTTTCGTGTGGGTTGTCGATCGCCATACGGACACCGGATCGACCGGAAGCGGAATATTCAGGCTGGTAGTGGGGATTTCCGCCGTGACCTACGACGCCTACGATGGGGGACTCCGGGTTCGTGTCGGTCACGACGGTCGAACCACTCTCGTCGGTCGCGTACTCGTCGGTCCGTTCTAGGGATCGCGTACTCGTCAGTCCGTTCTAGGGATCGCGTACGCGCCCGCCGCGAGGAACCCGACCGCGAGGATCGAGAGGATCACGAGGGCACCGAGCCACGCCGTCCCGTCGTAGGTGATCGCCCGGACGCCGCGAGCGAAGTACGTCAACGGGGAGGTGGCGACGGCGGGCAGAAACCAGCCAGGCAACAGATCTGGAGGGACGAACGTCTCGGAGAGGAAAAGCAGAGGTAACGCGATGGTGTTGCTCGCGGCGATCACGCCGTCCTGCGTGTCAGCGAGCGCGCCGATCACCGCGCCGAACCCACAGAACAGCGCGACGCCGACGGCCACGAACACCGGAAGGGCAGCGAGTGCCGGCGTGAGTCGCACGGTCGCGTCCGTGATCGCTACGACGAGCCCAAAGATCAGTAGACTCGCCGCGCCGATGATCGCGACGTTGACAAGGGTGTGTGCCACCAGCCACTCGACGCGCGAAAGCGGGGTCGTCGCCAGCTTCTCGAAGCGACCGCCGTCGCGGTGGCGAGCGATCTCCGACCCGACCCGCGACAGCGGCGTGAAGAGAACGACCACCGCGAGATATCCTGGAAGGTAGTAGCCGGCGGGCTCCGCAAACAGGCCACCGCCGGTCGGCTGGGTCCGAACCAGCGCGCCGAAGATGACGACGAGGATCACCGGGAAAAAGAAGGTGAAGAACACCGCCGTTCGCCGACGCAGGAAGGATCGTGCCGACGCGATCGCCTCCGCGCTGATCCGCCCGGTCCGACTCATCCGTCGGTCACCTCCGTCCGTCGCCCCGCCCCGTTCGTGACCGTACCGCCCCCCGCGTCGATCGTCGTCTCCGCGACCGCGCGCGTCTCGTACCGCTCCCCGGTGAGCCGGAGGTACACGTCCTCGAGCGACGGCTCCGACCACGACAACGACTCGAACCCGACGCCTGCGGCCTCCAGCGACGCGACGGCGTCGCCGATCGCCGCCGGATCGACTCCCGAAAGCCTGAGCGTCCCCGCGGTGGCTGAGGTGTTCGCCTCGAGTCCGCGGCCCCGCAGTGCGGTCGATACCGCCGCGAGCCGCCCGTCGTCGGCGGGTGCCGTCAGCTCGACTTCGAGCCACGGCTCACCGCCGTGTGCGTCGATCAGCTCCCGCGGACTGCCGATCGCGACCACCGCGCCGTCCCGGAGCAGCGCGACCCGATCGGCGAGCCGCTCGACCTCGTCCATGGCGTGGCTCGTGAGCAGGACCGTCGTCCCCGCGTCGGCCAGGTCCTCGATCAGTCCGTGTAGCGACCGGCGTCCGGCCGGATCGATGCCGGTCGTCGGCTCGTCTAGGAAAAGCAGGTCGGGATCGTTGACGAGCGCGGTCGCCACGCAGGTGCGTCGTCGTTGCCCGCCCGACAACGTCTCGTACCACGCGTCGGCATCGTCAGCCATCCCGACGTCGCGGAGCACCGCGTCGACGTCGCGTCCCTCGTCGTACAGGCCGCCGTAGTACGCCACCAGTTCGCGGGCGGTCAGCCGCGCCGGCGGATCGAACGACTGGGGCAACAGGCCGATCCGGTCGGCGTCGACCGCGTCGGGTCGTACTCCGAACAGCCGCACGTCGCCGTCGGCGTCGGTCGTTCCCGTCAGCGCTCGGACTAGCGTCGTCTTTCCGGCGCCGTTGGGGCCGATCAGCCCGAACACCTCGCCCGCCGCAACCCGGAGGTCGACGCCGTCCAGTGCGACGACGTCCCCGTATGTGCGACGGACGCGCTCGGCGACGATGACCGGCTCGGGGCTGTCGTGTCTCGAGCCCCGGTCGCGTTCGTCGCCCCCGACCGCGCCCGACCCCGCCGTCTCGTCCATGGTCGGCGTCGGACCGCGTCCCGCCTAAGGGTTGCTTTTCTCGGCCGAGAGCGACGCTCCGCTGCGACTGGGGACCCGCTCGCGGACCGCGTCCCCGCCGTGGTATCCGTCGGCCGACGCACGAAGCACAACGACGAAGCCCCCTCGGGCCCCAGTGGCGGACATGTACGAGGCGGTCCACGCGTATCCCGACGGCGACGCCACGGTCGCCAGACAGGCGAAGACGGCGGCACGCCACGGCTACGACGGGATCGTCGTCCGAACCGAGGCGGCGATCGACGTTGACGTTGCCGATGCCGATCGCGTCCCGCCAGCCGCGTCAAACGACGCCCCGCCGGCCGCACCGAACGACGCTCCGCTCGCCGCACCGAACGACGCTCCACTCGCCGCGATCCGCTCGGCGTACGACGTCGACGTCGTGGACGGGGTCGAGATCGACGCGGCCGATCCCGGGATGGCCGGCAGCGCGGTGCGGACGCATCGATCGTCCCGCACTGTGGTCTGTGTGGTCGGAGGGGACGATCGGATGAACCGGTACGCCGTCGAGGAGCCACGGGTCGACGTGCTCGTCCGACCGCTCCGCGGTTCGGGCGGATTCAATCACGTCCTAGCGAAGGCAGCCCGGGACAACGACGTTCACGTCGAGTTCGACCTCGGTCCCGTTCTGCGGTCGACCGGCGGCCGGCGCGTGCGGGCGCTGGCCGACCTCCGGAAGCTCCGGGAGATCGTGACGTACTACGACGCGCCCCACGTCGTCAGCGCGAACGCCGGATCGCAGCTGTCGTTGCGCGCGCCACGGGAGCTCGTCGCGGTCGCCGAGACCGTCGGCTTCGACCCGGACTGGGTCCGTGAGGGGCTTCGCGCGTGGGGGACCGTCGCGGACCGGAACCGGGAGCGACGCTCCGAGAGCTTCATACAGCCGGGGGTCCGACGTGGACGGTATGAAGAGAAGCGTTGAGGAGCACGCCGAGCGGTTCTCCGCGAAGGCGGCCGACTACGACGACTCGAAGAGCGACGAGTATCACGCGTGTGCGGATCTCGTCGTCGAATACGCCGCACCCGAACCGAACGACGTCGTCCTGGATCTCGGCACCGGCACCGGGGCGATCGCGCTGGCGCTCGCGCCCGACGCGGCCCGCGTGATCGGTCGGGACATAAGCGAGGGGATGATGGACGAGGGGCGCCGGAAGGCCGAGGCCGCCGGACTGGAGAACGTCGAGTTCGCGTACGGCGAGTTCCGCGAGCCGAACGTCCCCGCGAATGCGGAGGTCGACGTCGTCACCTCGAACTTCGCGCTTCACCATCTCGACGACGCGGAAAAGCGGGACGCGATCCGGGTGATGGCCGAGACGGGCGCACGACGGATCGTGCTCGGTGACGTCGCGTTCTTCGAGGAGCCGGATCCGGACGCGCCGTTTTACGATCCCGACGTTGACGATCCCGCGACGGTCGGGACGCTCGCCGAGGCGTTCACCGACGTCGACTTCGCGGTCGTCGTGGTCGAACGCGTCCACGACCAGGTGGCGGTCCTCGTCGCCGAACGTATCGGGTCCGGTGACGAGGTGCCCGGCGCGGAGTGACCGTGACGTACCACTCCCCGGACATGACACACGGACGCGCGAGCGTGATCCGTACCCGTTCAACGTCGGTCTCGCCATGAAGCACCTCCCCAAGCATCTCCGGCCGCGGTGGCGGTATCTCGCGGTCGGCATCGAGTCCTCGGCCGACGCGTCGTTCGACCGTGACGCGTTCCAGCGGGCGATCTGGTACGCCGCGAGCAGCCTACACGGCGATCCCGGTAGCGCGGACGCGGATCTCACGCTGTTTCGATTTCGGCTCGCCGACGGGAGCGGCGAGGCGGTCGTTCGAGCGAGGCGTGGCCACGCGGACGCCGCGCGGGCGACGATCGCCTGCGTCAGCGAGGTTGACGGTGCCCCGGTGGGGATCCACGTTCGTGGGATCTCGGGGACGGTACGCGCCTGTGAGGAAAGATATATGCGTCGCGCGGGCGGAGACGTGACACAGCGAGACGTCGCGTTCGGTGACGCCGAGTCGACCGCCGTCGTGCGCGGAGACGCGTACGACGTCCGGACGGAGTCGGGTGTCGTTGGCGCGACGGCGTTCGACATCGAGTGATATCATGCAGGGCCAATCTCAACAACAGGCGTACGACCGCGGTATTACCATCTTCTCTCCCGACGGCCGACTGTACCAGGTAGAGTACGCGCGGGAGGCAGTGAAGCGGGGCACGGCGAGCGTCGGCGTTCGCGCCGCGGACGGCGTCGTGCTCGCGGCCGACAAGCGCGCCCGGTCGCCGCTGATGGAGCCGGAGAGCGTCGAGAAGCTACACAAGGCCGACGACCACGTCGGCGTCGCCAGCGCGGGCCACGTCGCGGACGCCCGACAGTTGATCGACTTCGCGCGACGGCAGGCACAGGTCAATCGCCTCCGATACGGCGAGGCGATCGGCATCGAGACGCTGACGAAGACAATCACCGACCACATCCAGCAGTACACGCAGGTCGGCGGCGCGCGCCCGTTCGGCGTCGCGCTGATCGTCGGCGGGATCGAGAACGGCGAGCCTCGGCTGTTCGAGACGGACCCGTCGGGGACGCCCTACGAGTGGAAAGCGCTCTCGATCGGGTCCGACCGGAGCGATCTTCGTGAGTACCTCGAGACGGAGTACGAGGAAGGGTTGTCCATCGAGGAGGCGACCGGTCTCGCGCTCGACGCACTCGGCGAGAGCAACGACGAGGGACTGAAGCCGGAGGGCGTCGGCGTCGCCCGAATCAGGGTCGATGACGCGGCGTACACTGAGCCGTCGAACGAGCAACTCGAGTCGATCCTCGCGGAGCGGGACCTCCTCGCGACGGACGGCGAGGAGACGAACGACGGCGAGGAGACGAACGACGGCGAGGAGACGAACGACGGCGAGGAGACGAACGACGGCGAGACGGACGACGGCGCCGAGTAGACAATACTCGGGCGTCTCGTCCTCTCATCGCCCCCAGCGGCTTCCGATCTTTCGACCGGTACCGTTCGCTCCGCCGGCCCCGCCCGTACCGATCCACCATATATACCGTTTCGGAACCGGTCCGAAACCGCCATCTGCCGGCGGGACGACGGACAGTTTATGAGCGAAAACGAGTCCGGGGCCCGATCGGTTGACGAGCCGAACGTGCCCGATGGCTACGAACTCCGTGAGGGGACCCCATCGATCGCGTCGTTCCGACGGATCCGCGGCCGGGCCGGCATGACCGATCGACCGGCGAACGCGCTCGCGGACGGGCTCTCGAACACCACGTACGGTGTACACGTCGAACGGGCCCGGGAGGACGGCCGGTGTGACGGACCCGACCACCGCAGGTCCGACGGGGACACGGAGTCGGTCGCGATGGGGCGTATCGTCGGCGACGGCGCGACGGCGTTCCTCATCGTCGACGTCGCGGTCGCGGAGCGCCATCAGGGCCGGGGACTGGGAACCGCCGTGATGGACACGCTGATGAACTGGCTGCGCGAACACGCGCCGGCCGGCGGATACGTCTATCTCTTTGCGGACGTCGACGGCTTTTATCAGCGGTGGGGGTTCGAACCATCCGCGCCCGCCTCGACGGGGCTGTGGATCCGAACGAGCGAGCTGTCGTGACCCGTCGGGTCGGACGCCTCCACCGATGGAAAGTAGGGTCATATAAATCGGGCACGTGAAATCCCGTCCATGGAGGACGTCCTCGACACCTACGAGGTACTGATCGTCGGTGGCGGCGTGGCGGGGCTCACGGCGGGCGTATACACCGGCCGCGCGAGCCTCGACACCCTCATCGTGAACGCGGGCGAACCGATCGTGACACGGAACGCACATCTGGAGAACGTCCCCGGCTTCCCGGCGGGTGTGAACCCGCGGCTGTTCCTCGACATGCTGCGATCGCAGGCGACCCGAACGGGCGTCGACCGCCGGGGCGGCCGGGTGGTCACGCTGGAGCGCGACCACGCGGACGGCGGGGAGCGCTTCGTCGCCACGGTCGAACGAGAGGAGGCGGATGCCACTACAGGGAGCGGGAGTGAAGTGCCCGATCCGGACCGGTACCGGGTCGCCGCCGAACGTGTGATCGCCGCCTCGTGGAGCGACGCGGACTACCTCGATCCGCTCGACGTCGAGATCCGCGACGCCGACTCGAAGCGATACGTCGACGACGACGGGCTTGGTCGGACGAACGTCGGGGGCGTGTACGCCGCCGGACGGCTCTCGGAGCGCTACCATCAGGCGGCCATCGCCGCCGGGCACGGTGCGGAGGTGGCGACGACGGTGATCCACGACTCGTCGGTGCCTTTCTACAGGCGGAACAGGCCAAGTGCCTCGGGTCGTACGGAAATCGAAGATTTCCGTGATGACGAGAATCTCCGATTCTCGAACCACTTGACCCCGAGGCGGTTCACCACGACTGGGTCGTTCCCGAGGGCTACTTCACCGATCGCGGCCGGGACGTTCCGCCGGGATGCGAGGAGCTAGCCGAGACGGAACGCCGCGCCCGCGAGCGTGAGTCGATGGCCGCGATGCGCGAGTACTTCGCCGAACCGCACGACGAACGCCAACGAACTCACCCGAGCCTCGTCGACGATCCGCTCGGCCGGCTCCCCGACGAGACGTAGCGAACCGGGAGGCCGCGGTGACGTGGCGTGCGGTGACGTACCGTGTGATGAACCGAGGCATCGGCGATCGCCTGCGCCTGAGACCGCGGACTCAGTGTCGGAACAGGTGGATCGCGTCGCCGTCGCGTACCAGACAGAATGGTGCGCCGTCGTTGTCAGGGAACCGCGTTGCCGGCTGCCGGGTGGTGAACAGCCGATCGAACGGCTCGTCGCAGGCGGGACACGGAACGTCTCCCCGGTTCTCCCAGAGTCGAGTTGTCCCCGAGTCCCGGAGCTGTTTCAGCGCGTGGCGGTGTTCGTGGACGTCGAAACCGGCCATACCCGTCCGTCCACGTGCTGGTTGATAAACGCCCTCACGCAGCTATCACCGGTGATACGCGACGTCGCGATCGGCCCCAGCCACCGGTTCCACGACGCTCCGAGTTCCGGAATCAGCGTCGCTTTGAGTCCTGGAGTCAACGTCGCTCACGATCCGTCGTTCACTCCTCGCGATCCGGCGCCTCCGCCTCCCGATCCGCGATCCCGTCGAGTCGCGTTCGCGCCGTCGCGAGCGCGTTCTCGTTACCGCTCCGAACGTACTCCCCGATATCGATGGCCGCGTCGACGAGCCGGTCGGCCATCGCGGGATCGACGTCCCCCTGAAGTGCCTCGACGCGCTTCGCCCGGTCTCGAAGCCGTTCGAGCGCCTCACGTGCGGGGGCGATTCGAGCTGTCGGGTCGGCTCCGTCGCCGCTCTCGACTGTCACCGTCGTGGGTACCCCGCTTGCGTCCGCCGGTCCGGCGCCGTCTTGCCCGTTCGACGCCGTGCCGGCTGTCGGGCCGTCCGACTCCGCCAGTTCGTCGAGGAACGCGAGCAGGTCGTCACGATACTCCTCGATCGCCCGAGCGTCGGCCATGCCACGAGCCTCACGAAGGGAGACCGGCACGTCGTCGGCGGCCGGCCGGTCGCCGTCCTCTGCGCCGGCGAGCAGAGCGAGCAGGTACGCCCGATCTGCGTCAGCCGGGTCGATGAGCGCCTCGTACGCGTCGACCGCCTCCAGTAGCTCTCTGGCGGCGAGATACGTCGGGTCGATCGGGAGCAGTTCGCCGCCGCGGATGAACCCGCGCTGCCGGACGTACTCGCGAAGCGTGGATTTCAGCTCGTCGACGCCCTCCGCGGGGAGCGTTCCCCGTGCGTCGCCGATCCGCTCGCGATGCGGACCGAGCGCCAGCGTCGCCGGCGCGTCCGTGTGGGCAGTTCGCCCGTCGACCCCGACGCTGCGAAGACTCCCACACGACGGGCAGGCGACGCTTCCCGTCTCGTAGTACGACCAGCGCGCCCCGCAGGCCTGACACTCGCGCTCCCCGCGGATCTTCATGCGGGCTGGTTGTCCCGTCCCAAATAAAAAGCCGCGGACTGGCCGAGTGCGACTTCGACGTTTCGAGCTGCCTAGAGGACGGCTCGTCCGGCCGGGTCGGCAATCGACGTCCGTCCGATCGAGGTGATGTTATTTACGTCATCCCGAAGAATCCGGGGACATGACCTGGCATGCCGTGGAGGCGGTCGATGACGCCGTCGCCGCCACCCGCCGGTTCCTGTTCCCGTTCAGCGTGGTTCGCTGGGCGAAGCTTGCCCTCCTCGTCCTGTTCATGAGCGTCGGGGTCAACACGAACGTGGGTGTCCCTCCCCTTCCGTCGGTCGAGACGACGACGGTCGGTGCGGGTGATATCGTCTCGCTCGCCGCCGAACTGGGAGTCGAGGCGAGCACGCTCGTGGCGATCGGCGTCGGCGTCGCGATCGTCTCCGCGGCGTTCACGATCGTCGCGCTGACGCTCCGACTCGTCTTCTACGACGCACTCCGGACGAACGAGGTTCGACTGTGGACGCCGTTCACGCGCCGGTTTCGACAGGCGGTCGGGCTGTTCGTGTTCTCGGTCGGCGTCGGGTTCGCGTTCGTAGCCCCGATAGTCGCCGGCGCCGTGGCCCACGAGCGTGGACTCGTTGCCATCGGCGACCTCCCCGGCGCCGCGCTGGTGGCGAGCGTCGCTCTCGCCGTTGCGCTGGTGGTGATCGGGCTGCTCGTCGCGCGGTTCACGTACGAGTTCGCCGTCCCGGTGATGGTCGGTCGGGACGTCGGGGTGCTCGCCGCCTGGCGTCGCCTGTGGCCAACGGTCCGCGAATCGTGGCTCGGGTTTCTGGTGTATCTGGTGATCCACTTCTTTCTCGGGCTCGCGCTCTCGATCGCCGAGGGAGTGGTGCTGCTGTTCGTCGGCGGCGTGGCGGTCGTGCTCGGTGCGCTGGCGCTACTCGTCGTCGGTGGACTGCTCGGCGGACTCGGTGCGCTGACCGCGACCACCGCCGGGACGGTCGTCATCGTGGTCGTCGTGGCGCTTGCGCTGGTCGCCGTCGTGGCCGTGCTGTTGCCGGTCCGGATCGCCACGCGAACGTACCTGATCGCCTACGAAGTGTCCACGCTCGGCGGCATCGATCCGGAACTCGCGATGCTCTCGCCCGGGATCGATCCACCGACGGAGCCGACGAACGCCCGAGGCGACGACCCCGACGACGCTCACGGACGCAACGACGAAGCATCATAACAGTCCGGAAGACGGCGACAGCGAGGAGTCGCCGCAGGACGTTAATCCGGGTAGGCGACAGCCACTGATGCCTGTCATCGACGATCAACGAACCCACGGATCGACGGCATCGAACGCCTTTTACCCTATTGGTGAAAGGCGTTCTACATGGGATTGGACGACGACGCACGGGAGTATCACCGAACTGCGCCGCCGGGGAAGATCGAGATCTCCACGACGAAACCCACGAACACACAGCGTGACCTCTCACTGGCGTACTCGCCGGGCGTCGCCGCTCCGTGTCGGGACATCGACGCCGACCCAGGGGCGGCCTTCGAATACACCGCGAAGGGGAACCTCGTCGCGGTCGTCTCCAACGGATCGGCGGTGTTAGGACTCGGCGACATCGGCGCACAGGCATCGAAGCCGGTAATGGAGGGAAAGGGGGTGCTGTTCAAACGCTTCGCCGACATCGACGTGTTCGACATCGAGCTCGACATCGACGACGTGGACGCGTTCTGCGAGTCGGTCGCGGCGATGGAACCCACGTTCGGCGGGATCAATCTGGAGGACATCAAGGCGCCCGAGTGTTTCGAGATCGAGTCACAGCTTCGCGAGGAGATGGACATACCCGTCTTCCACGACGACCAGCATGGCACCGCGATCATCTCCGGGGCGGCACTGATGAACGCAGCCGATATCGTCGACAAGGGGCTCTCGGAGCTCGATATCGTCTTCTCGGGTGCGGGCGCATCGGCGCTGGCGAGCGCACGCTTTTATATCGAACTCGGCGCGAAACGCGAGAACATCACGATGTGTGACTCGTCGGGGATCATCACCGAAGCCCGCGCCGAGGCCGGCGACGTCAACGAGTACAAATGCGAGTTCGCCAGCGACGTCCAGGCTGGCGATCTCGCGGACGCCATGGACGGCGCTGACGTGTTCGTCGGCCTCTCGGTCGGCGGCATCGTCTCTCAGGAGATGGTCCAGTCGATGGCCGACGATCCGATCCTCTTGGCGATGGCGAACCCGGATCCGGAGATAACCTACGAGAACGCCAAGAGCGCCCGCGAAGACACGGTCATCATGGCGACTGGACGCTCGGACTATCCGAACATGGTGAACAACGTGCTCGGTTTTCCGTTCCTCTTCCGGGGTGCGCTTGACGTCCGTGCGACCGAGATCAACGAGGCGATGAAGGCCGCGGCTGCCGAAGCGCTTGCCGAACTCGCGCGCAAGGACGTCCCCGACGCCGTCGTGAAGGCGTACGGCGACGATCCCCTCCAGTTCGGCCCCGACTACGTGATCCCGAAGCCGCTCGACCCGCGGGTCCTCTTCGAGGTAGCACCGAAGGTCGCGCAGGCGGCGATGCGATCGGGCTGTGCACGGACGGAAATCGACGTCGGGACGTACCGCGAACGGCTCGAAGCGCGGCTCGGGAAATCCCGGGAGATGATGCGCGTCGTGTTGAACAAGGCGAAAAGCGATCCCAAGCGTATCGCGCTGGCCGAGGGCACCGACGAGAAGATGATCCGTGCCGCCTACCAGCTCTCCGAGGAAGGGATCGCCGAGCCGGTGTTGCTGGGCGACGAAACCTCGATCCGCCGGACTGCCGAGCGGCTGGGGCTCTCCTTTAGCCCGGAGATCGTCGACCCCACCCAACGAGATGTCTCCGTCTACGGCGAACAGCTCCACGAACTCCGCAAGCGAAAGGGCGTCACGCGCCGGGAGGCGAACGACCTGGTCCAGCGGGACACCAACTACCTCGGTAGCGCCATGGTCCGGTCCGGCGACGCCGACGCGATGCTCACCGGACTCACCCACCACTATCCGTCAGCACTCAGACCGCCGCTCGAGGTGATCGGTTCCGCGGCGAACACCGACACTGTCGCGGGGGTATACCTCCTAACGTTCAAAAACCGCGTCGTATTCTGTGCGGATACGACGGTCAATCAGGATCCCGACGCGGAGACGCTCGCGGAGATCACTCGTCACACCGCAGGGCTGGCCCGACGGTTCAACGTTGAACCGCGTGCGGCAATGCTGTCGTACTCCAACTTCGGGAGCGTCGACAACGAGCGGACTCAAGAATCCCGAGAGGCCGTCGAGCTTCTGCATTCGGACCCGGCAACGGACTTCGCGGTCGACGGCGAGATGCAGGCTGACACCGCAGTCGTCGAGGACATCCTCGAGGGAACGTACGACTTCTCCGAGCTGGACGAGGCGGCGAACGTCCTCATCTTCCCGAACCTTGAGTCCGGAAACATCGGCTACAAGCTCCTGCAGCGCCTGGGTGGCGCGGAGGCGATCGGTCCGATGCTCGTCGGCATGGACGAGCCGGTCCACGTACTCCAGCGTGGCGACGAGGTGAAGGATATTGTGAATCTGGCCGGGGTCGCGGTCGTCGACGCCCAGGAGTAGGCCCGGCGAAACGGTTACGACGCCGCGCGGCGACATCCCCTCCATGCTGGTTCGTGATCTGATGGAGGAGGACGTTGTCAGCGTCTCGCCGGACGACGACGTGTCAAGCGTGTTCAAACGGTTCGCGCGCTATCCATTCAGCGGCTTCCCGGTCGTCGACGCGGACGACACCGTGGTCGGAGTCGTCACGGAGTCCGATCTCGTCGATCTCTTCGAACCCGCCGAAGAGACCCTCTGGATACCCGTCGGGCTTCCGCCATTTGTCGATACTCTGACGTATCAGGTGAAATCCCCCTGGGCGGACCTCGATCTCGGCGTCGACCTCGTTCGGAACGCGGGGCGACCGGTCTCGGACGTGATGAGCACCGGCGTCGCGACGGTGTCGCCGGACGACGACGCCGACGTCGTCATCGAACTGCTCGCGTCCGACGACCCGGACATCAACCGGGTTCCCGTCGTGGACGCCGACGGCACGCTCGTTGGAATCGTCGCTCGCCAGGATGTCGTCGAGGCGTTCCGCGACGAGCGGCTGCGATAACGTCGGACATCACCGTCGGGTCCACCGAGCCGTGACCGGACGACCGAGACCGTCAGGGATCGACCCGCGTCAGCCACGTTTCCGGATGATCCAGCTCCGCGGCGGTCGGGAGATTTCCGGGACGGTCCCACACTGCGGCGGCCGCCGTCACCCCCCGCGCGTCGGCGACGTGCTCGAAGAACGCGGCTCCTCGTTCGTACTGCTGTCGCTTGAGTCCGAGTCCGAGGAATCGGCGCATAAGCTGCTGGATCGGGCCGCCGCCACGCCGCCGTTCATCGAGCTTGCGGCGCAGGTCGGCGTACTCCTCGTCGAACGCGCGGTCCATCAACAGCTCCGCGTACCCTTCGACGGCCGTCATCGCGAGCTGGAGTTCGCGGAACGATTCGGGGTCGAACCCGCCCATCATCACACCGTCCAACCCCGACTCAACGCGCGACTCGAGATACGAGGGAAGCCACGGTGCGGCACCGAACTCCGCTGCGTGTGCCACCTCGTGGAAGGCGATCCACCGTCGAAATCGAGGATACGGAACGTCGAGTTGGTCCGCAGCGGAGACGATGTTCGGATGCACGAAATAAAGTCCGTGGCCGGCGTCCGGTTCGTCCGCCAGCAACAGCGGATCGTACTGTCCGAGCACGTTCCGGGCGAGAGACGCGAGCGTCACCGCCATCGTTCCCGTATTGGCGATTCGGGACACCGACGGCACCGCCGGCGTCGCTACCTGCTCGATCGGTGCCATCACGTTCTCGAAGGTTCGCAGGCTGGCGTCGATCCAGTGATGTCTGTGCTGGACCTCGATCGTCTCCGGAAGATCGAACTCGACGCCCGCGACCGTACGGAGTCGCGTCCGTGCCGCTCGCACGTCCGACGCATACCCGTCCCGGTCCCGTGGCGTGAGATCGAGCGCTCCGGGGTCGGTGCTCGCCTTCGCGGCCTCGGCTGCACGGCTCCAGTCGACGACACCCGTGCCCGAACTCTCGGCGATCGCACGGAGGCTCCGAAAAACGTTCATACGGTACGCAACGGCGGTACACCCAAATCGCTTGTGTCGCTCGCGCGGTTCGGGTTCGTCACTCGGCGAGTTCGTCGAGTGACTCCGCGGCGTCAAGGTTGTCTCCGGATCGGAGCACCCATGCGAGCGCCGCGAGCGCTCCGAGCAGGAGAACGACGAGGAGGGCAACGCCTCTCGTCGACCGCCACGGACAGCCGTCATCGGGTGCCGGCGTGTCGGGGTCCGTCTCCCCCGTCGCCGCGTTCTCGGATGCCGATTCTTCCGATCCAGCCCGGAGCGTTTTCGGTCCGATCTGGATCCGAGCGTCGCCGAGGTGGATCTCCAGTAGCGTCAGTGATCGGTCGGCCATGTTCGCGTATCGACGGCGAGCCGGTTAACGGTGCTGGCGTCGTGCCCGCCGTGATCACCTGTCCCCATCGACGGCGTGTCCGTGATGCGGCAAAGCGCCACACGGCGCGGTTAAAACGGAACTGTTTTACTTTGGTCCGGCATACGTCGGAACGCGCTCGAACGAACGCGAATACACGCTCTGGTAGTGTAGTCCGGCCAATCATATTGCCCTCTCGAGGCAATGACCGGGGTTCAAATCCCCGCCGGAGCATCCCAATCCCTTTCTCGTCTTGCGGTTTTGGCCCGTGGCTAACCTCAGGTGAATACGATGCCACAGGGCAAACACGTAATCGAAGCCGTGTTACCCCGACGCCGTCTTGCGGTTCATGTTGTTGCCCCGGCAATTACATTCGATGTAAGATTCAGGGGGCAATCATGACCGATCTGGACGGTATCACGGTAGTCACGGAACCAAGCGAGGAATTGCTCAACGAACGTCAACTATCTGATTATCGGTCCCAACGTGAGGACTGTCTCAAGTGGTTACTCACGTTCGGGAAGAATCCAGACAAAGTCAATGGGTATGCCTTTGAGACAGTGCGGGCTAGAGCATACCGGATGGACATGTTCTATCGGTGGGTCTGGGAGAAAGAAGGACGATATGTCGCTGATGTAACTCACGAGCATGCGGATGGGTGGATGCAGGAATTGGCATACCAGGAGAAGAGCAACGCCCACAAGGATAACTGCCAGAAGGCAGTTCAGATGCTGCTGAAGTGGAGACATCACAAGCATGGACTCGATGAATGGGAACCAGATATCCGCTTCAATTCTGGTGGTTCGTCCCAGCCGAGAGATTTCCTGACTCGTGAGGAACGAAGTAAAATCCGTGAAGCCGCTCTCGAATATGGATCGATTCCATCGTATAATAGTCTTACACCCGAAGAACGCGAGCGCTGGCGGATCTATTTAGCTCAGCGCTTCGAGAAACCCAAATCGGAGGTTACGCCTGACGATTGGGATCGTGCCAACGGGTGGAAGATCCCATCATTAGTCTTCGCAAGCTTGGATGCTGGATTACGACCAATCGAGGTAGCTCGAGCGACACCGTCATGGGTAGACGTCGACAATAATGTGCTCCGTATCCCGAAGGAAGAGAGTTCGAAAAACAGGGACAACTGGATCGTGAGCCTCCAGGCAAGAACAGCCGACGTATTGGATAAATGGATAGAACAACGAGACACGATCCCTCTGTACGATGATTCGGATGCACTGTGGCTCACACGGCAAGGGAATGAGTACCGCTCACGCGCCTTGAAGCATCTTCTGACTCGGCTTTGTAACCTTACGGACATCGATACCGAAGATCGGGATCTCAGCTGGTACGCGATTAGACACTCAGTAGGGACGTATATGACACGAGAAGAAGGCTTAGCTGCAGCGCAGGCACAGCTTCGCCATTCTAGCCCACAGACGACGATGAAATACGATCAGGTACCGGCAGAAGATCGACGGGACGCCCTCGATAGGATGGGCTGATATCTCAAGAAAGGATTTGTTCTGAAGCTTCGATAGCCAGGTTCAGTTCCTGCTCGTAATTGCCACCGAGGAGGTTATCTGGATGAATGTCACTTACTGTTTCTGCTGTTTTCCAGTACTCATACCAGGCAAGCTTGTGTAACCGTACTCTGGGACGGGTTGATTTGTTATCGTAAAATTCGAATGCTAATCTTCCGTACGGAGTGATCTGATATTGTGCTGACGGTCTTGATTTATATTTGTATATTAAAGGTCGATCTGTCCAAGGTGTTCTGTCTGAGGTATCAGAAACTTTCCCTAATACATTTCCAATTTGGGATTTTATACTGGGGTCATGAACTTCTGCGGCAATATCTTTTGCAGGGTAACGATCCGTTCTTCTAAGGTTTGAAGAATCCTCCAAGGACATTAGACCGGAAATCACATCTGATAATGTATACGATCCCGAATAGATCTGGTCAAATTTGCGCAAATCCCCGTTGAGACAATCAGCCAGTCTATCGAATTCGGATAGCTTAGTTTCATCAAGTACCTCTTCAATTGCATCACTTGCGGAATATTCGGGGCTTTGATCTTTCTTTGTTAGAACCAAGAGTTGAACTCCAGTAGTTGGTTCGATCCCTCTTTTCCGAACTTCTCCCCAAGCCAGGTTCGAACTTTGTTTCGCTTCGATTGTTGCTTCTTTTATCGCCCCGATATCAACTTCATATGACTCAATAAGCGTGTCAATTGATGAACGGATGTCTCTCAACTCTCTCTGGTCTTCAGGTGAAATATAGCTGCCTTCTATTAGCCCGTCGAGCATACCGACGATCATGCTTATTCGATCGGTAAAGTCAGTCTCATACTGAAGTCGCTTCATGGACTTCCCAATCAAATAGTTAAATCTGTTGCTCTGTTGAATAGCGGCCTAATCCGTCGATATCACTAGCTTAGAAGGATGAAGCCGAGGAATCCGACTCTGTCTATGGAAATCGATATCCTCGACTTCGTTGAGCAGTGTCGTGACCTAGCTAAA
>LFFM01000268.1_pt1 | contig 35275 bp, 38 predicted proteins | sample 643131 | NCBI WGS metagenome assembly LFFM01 (sample SAMN03777445, study PRJNA286221) | soda lake metagenome | biome: soda lake; feature: Kulunda steppe; material: water; isolation source: sample Tc-Br brine of Tanatar trona crystallizer | place: Russia: Kulunda steppe | collected 2011-07
CTTTACCCGGTATTGATGCTCTCCGCGAACGTTTCGAAGCTGGCCGGGGTGTTGATCTCCGCTATCACCTCCACGTCCGGGTTGAGGTAGTTCGCTTCGGTCATCAGCGACGCCATGCTCACCGCTTTGTACGAGTTCTCGTGGTCCCGGGTGGTGAGCGCGACTCCCGTCTCGTGGGGCAACCGGACCTCCCGTGACCCCTCGTCGATCGAGATCGGTCGGTCGTCGAAGGGGATGAACGGCATGTGGGCGTTCATCAGCGTCGTCTTCCCCGCGCCGGTCGGCCCCGCGAACAGAACGACGCCGTGGTGTTCGTACAGCAGCCACAGCAGCGTCACTAGGTCCGCCGACAGCGTCCCACTGTTCACGAGATCAACGGGAGTCAACGCGTCCGCAGCCTGCTTTCGGATCGAGACGTGCGGGCCGTCCTCGGAGATAACCGGCAGCGCGACCGCACAGCGAACCGTTTCCGACACTTCCGGGACCGAGAGGTTCACCTTCGCGGATGGGGTCGCGGCGTTCAGCTCGACCCCGTCGCGCGCGGCGAGTCTGGTGACGACGTCGACGAAGCGACCCTCCTCCGCGAACGCGAGGTTCGTCGGGATCCGGCCGCCGCCGCCGAACGGGTTTATGCCGCTCCGACCGTCCGAGCTGCGTCCCTTGGTCGCCTCGTTTTCTGCCCCACCACTCGATCCACCGCGCGACCTACCGTTCGACTCAGCGTTCGGTTTACCGTTCGACTCAGCGTTCGATTCACCGTTCACGCCGCCGGCCGCGACCATCGCAGGGCGGGGGACGACCTTCACTCGCTCGCCGACGCGGTTGGCTTCGATGTCCTCCAGATGCGGGTCGCGGATCGGAACGGTGAGCGGCCCTTCGCCGACGAAGTCGCGGAGGACGTAGTAGACGAGGTCGTCGATCCGGTCGTCGTCGTACCGCGGGTCCACCGTCGGCGTCGCGAGCCCCCTGTCCGCGAGCACGCGTTGCAGGCGGGCACGTCCCGACGCAGCCCAGTCGCGGGCGTCACCGGCAGTCAGCTGTCGGGAAAGGTGTTTGCGGGCGTGTTCGGCGACGAACGCGGTCCGGTCGTCGACGAGGCGGTCCACCGGCGTCTCCCAGATCCGGCGCTCGCACTCCCGTATCAGCGCGTCGTCGCCGGGAAGGAGGTCGGGTTCGAGCACGGCGTACTTCGTCTCGAAGGCGTCCGACCCGAGCAGTCGCTCCCGATAGACGACCACACTGACGGAAAAGCCGGCGAACTCGACGGCGTACCTGGCGATGCGCTCGCCGGCGGCCCGCTCGACGTAGTCCGCGGTAGCGTCGACGCCGGTCTCCAATGGCGCGAACGACTCCGTGTGAACGACGAGCTCGCGGTCGTCGCCGACGTCGGCGACGGCGACCCGTTCGTCGAGCGCGATCGCTGTGAGATTGCCGAGCAAGCGGAGCTCACACAGCGCGTGGTGGTTCACGCGACGGCGACCCGCCGCGGTCGTGTCGAGCAGGCGGTCGAGGACGCGGGCATACTTCGGTTCGAACCCGGCCTCGGCGCGCTCGACCGCACCCGCCCGAGTGAGCGGCCGCCGGTGGTCCACCTCGGAGAAGTGCTCCCGAACCGCGTCTAGCGCGCGCTCGTCGGCGGGCGAGAGAGGCGGCTCGCGAGCGTCGTAGCTGAACCGGCCGCCGCCGCGTTCGCGTATCGTCGCGACGACCCCCGGCGCGGATTCGTACTGCGCGCGGACATCGGGCGCGTACCAGGCTTCGGGGTCGTCGGGTGGGATCGGAGCGGGAACCGCGGCGTCGCCGCCGTCGGTCCCACCGCCGATCCGTAGGGTGGGTGTCGTCACGTCGGATCTCGCTTGCTCGACGGGAGTTCGACGATCGGATATAAGTGTTCGTTTCTTGCCTGATGGGGTTGTTTCAGAGTTATGAAATTCTGTAGGATACACACGACGATCGTCGGCCCTGCTCGTTGGGGGCATCCGCCACTCCCGTCGGTCGTGTCGACCCCGCTCAGGCGTTCACTCTCTCCCTCGACTGTCGGCCCACGGTCTCCGCGGGATCGTCGTTTCGGCGTCTGCGTACGCAGTCAGCGGAGCGAGCGCCCCCGACGACACCCGATGAGGGACGCTCGATATCGGGTCGGATCCGGGTCGAGTCCGGGGGTTCCGAAGCGGCTCCGGCGGTCACGGACTGGCCCTTGTGACACCGGTAGCGATCCCCGCACACGGTGTTTCAGGCCCGGCGTGAACCGGCTTCAACCACTGCTACCGTTCCTTCGGGCGGATCCAATACTACATACGAACGGCCCTATCCCCGAAACGAACGACGGGGTCATCCTCATGGACGAAGACCAGGGCAACGATCGGACGTCTCGAGCGGGCACCAGCCTCGTGACCGATATCAAACACGTCCTCGGACTGACCGCGCTGATCGTCGGCATCGCCGCGCTCGTAGCGGGCGGTGCGGCGTTCGGCGGGACGGTCGCGAGTGCCGTCTTTGGCACGGCGTTCCTCGCCACCCCGGTCCGACCGCCCACGCCGAGCGGTCGGCGATGAGCAGTGTCGCGGCCGACCGTGACCGGCGGCGTAGGCGACCACGCCACGGTTAGCCGTGAGCGACCGAGACGCTCCCGCCTTCACCGCTGATACCTAACTGGACGGGGGACAACGATTACCCTCCGCATCCCCTTCCGATCTCATGCACCTGTTCTGGCATCGGTGGGACCCGCGACTCCGGGACAACGCCGGGCTCGCGGCGGCTGCACGCGCGGGAACCGTCCTCCCCGTGTTCGTCTACGACACGGACCTGTTCGGGACCGTGGGCGCACGACAGCGCGCGTTCTTCCTCCGGCACGTCGCGGCGCTGAAACGACGGTATCGGGAGCGCGGAAGCGACCTCGTCGTCCGGGCGGGCGACCCCGAGACGGTCCTCGCCGAGCTCGCGGCGGCGTACGACGCGGACACCGTCTTCTATAACGAGGGATACCGACCTGCCCGACGAAACCGCCAGCGGGCGGTGGCGGACGCGCTCGCGGAGGTCGGCGTCGACGCCGACGGCCGGACGGACCGCGTGTTGGTCGATCCCGACCGACTGGAACCCCGCTACGAGAACCACAGTCGGTTCCACGGCGACTGGACGGCGGTCCCCAAACGAGGCCCGTACGCCGAACCCGACGCCGACACGCTCGCCGACGTCTCGGACCCGAAGACGGTGCCGCAGCCCGACGCCGACATCGACCTCCCGGAGGCCGGGTACGCCGGGGCACGCGAGCGGTTCGACGACTTCCTCGCGAACGGGATCGACACGTACAACGACACCCGCGACGACCTCTCGCGGGCGGTCGAGACCCCGACACACGCCGTTTCGCGCATGTCTCCGTACCTCGCCACGGGCGCGATCGGGATCCGGGAGGTGTGGGCGGACGCGAGCGACGCCTACGACGCCGCGACCGGCCGCGAGCGGAAGCACGTCGACAAGTACCGCTACGAGCTGTCGTGGCGCGAGCAGATGTACCACCTGCTGTACTACACCCCGGATCTCGCCGTCTCGAACTACAAATCGTTCCCCAACGAGATCGCGTGGCGCGACGACGACGACGCCTTCGAGGCGTGGACGCGCGGCGAGACGGGGTACCCGCTCGTCGACGCCGGGATGCGCCAGCTGAACGAGGAGGGGTACGTCCACAACCGCCCGCGACAGGTCGTCGCCAGCTTCCTCACGAAACACCTCCTGATCGACTGGCGGAAGGGTGCCCGGTACTTCACCAAACAGCTGATCGACCACGACTACGCCTCGAACCACGGGGCGTGGCAGTGGACCGCCTCAACGGGCACCGACTCCGTCGACGTGCGGATCTTCGACCCCGTGAGCCAGATGGCAAAATACGACGAGAGCGCCCGCTTCGTGACGGCGTACGTCCCGGAGCTCCGCGACGTGCCCGCTGGGAAGGTCGTCGACTGGCCGACGCTCTCGAAACGCGAACGCGACTCCCTCGCACCCGACTATCCCGGCCCGATCGTCGACCGAAACGAGGGGTACGAGCGGGCCCAGCGGGTCTTCGAGGAAGCGCTCGGTAAACGGTAGCACCGCGAACGAACGCTTATACGGTAGTGCGGACCGATCGGGTGTATGGAACGCGTTCGTGCCGCGCTCGGCGGGCTCGCGGTCGTGATCGCGCTGTTCGGCGGGATGATCCTCCTGCGGACCCTGAGCCGGTTCCTCCGGGCGCTGGTCTGGTTCGCCGAGACCGTCGCGTTGTTCGCGTTCGCCGCGCTGTTCGGCTACCTCGCGTACCGGGTGCTGTGGGGCGGTAGCGACGACCCGCGACGTCACTGATCGAAACGACTCAGCTCGTTCTCCCGTTTCAGTTGGCCGCGGACAGCTCGCGCCGGTTTCTGTACGCGACTCGTGCCTGCCACGTGAAGCCGGTCGTCGCGAACGCGATGAACGCGGCCGCGAGCAGGAACCCGATCTCGGTCGACGTGAAATCCATCGTGACGCCGACGAGCACCGGTCCGACGACCTGCCCGACTTTCCAAGAGACGGAACGGAGGCTCATCGCCGACGCGACGGAGTCGTACGCCTCACCCTCCTCGACGAACAGGGACATGCTGGCGGGGAGCCGGATCGAGTCGGCGATCCCTAACAGGGAGTACGCGGCGAACAGCGCGAAGAACGCGCCGCCGAGCGTCTGTGAGTCGCCGAGATACGAGACGGTGACCGGCGACACCGTCCCCTCGAAGTACGCGGCAAGCGGTATCAGCGCGGTGCCGACCCCGTACAGGAACGCCCCGACCGCGACGAACCGATACGTCCGCTCGTATCGGTCCGTGAGGTCGCCGACGAACCCCTGCGTGATCGCCTTCGTCGCCTTCCCCCCCGCCATGATCCAGCCGATCGCGAACGCCGAGATACCGAACGTCGTTCGGGCGTAGATCGGGAGGAAGATGATGACCGCCATCTTGCCGACGCTGAACGTGAACCGGAAGAACACGAGCGACCGCAGCATCGGCAGGCCGAGCAGCGACCGGAACGTCTCGATCCCGCCCGCCTCCTCGGGGTCCTTCCGACCCCCGGGGTTGTCACGAAGGAACGCGAACACGAGCGCGAACGCGCCCAGCGTGATCAGCGTCAACACGAGGTACGTCTCCGTGAACCCGTAGGCGTACAGGAGGTAGCCGCCGATCAGGTCGCCGGCGAGCGAGGAAAACGAGGCGAACTGGTTGTACGAGCCGAGCCACAGCCCCCGTTCCCCGTCGGGGCTGATCTCGCCGATGACGGTCGCGCCCGTGATCCACAGGACGCTCGCTCCGAGCCCCTGGAGCATCCGCACCAGGATCACGTGGACGGGGTTTCCGACCAGCATGAACCCGAGGAAGACGCCGACGTTGATCAGGAACCCCGCGAGCAGCCACCGTTTCGCGTTTCCGACGTCCACCCGTCGGCCGAGGGGGAGGACTATCAGCAGCTGGACGGCGGCGAAGGCGGTGCCGAACAGCCCCTCGATGAACCCGGTCGTTCCGAACAGGTCGGCGTACAGCGCGATCGCAATGAGGATCGTCGAGTACGCTTGGCTACGCGCGAACGCCGTCCCCGCCAGCGACGCGAACTCGCGGTTCGCGAGCAGTCGTATCGAGTTCCCGAACTCGGCCACGGCCGACCCCTCGTCGGTGCCATGCGACGGCGATTGAAAAGGACCAGCGAGCCGGCGGTCCACGTGGGGTTCGTGCGGATCGCGGGCAGCGACGCCGAGACGGTACGCCGTTCCGGCGACCGAGTTTATATACACGCCGGCCGATCGTCCGTCCGTGCTGCTCACCGCTTCGTTCGTGCTCCACGTGCTCTCCGCCGCGTTGTGGACCGGCGCGACGCTGTACGTCGTTTACGCGGTCCTGCCGCGGGCGACCGACGGGACGATGCGCCCGTCGACGTTCGTCGACGGCGCGCATCGTCTGCTGCTTATCACCCGGTGGACCGGGGTCGTGCTCCCGCTCACCGGCGCGTACATGATCTGGGTCTTATATACCCCGCTGGAACTCCTGACGACGACGACGCGCGGCTGGCTCGTGCTCGCGATGTTGTCGCTGTGGGGCGTGATGAACGGCCTGATCGAGATGGGCGTGTTGCGGATGCGCCGCGAGCTCGACCCCGACCTCGGCTGGGGGACGTACATGGCCGAGGGGTTCCCGTTCGACGGGGTTCCGGAGTCGACGTCGACGGAACGCTTGGCGACGGTCGGCCGACCGTACCTCCTCGCGAGCGGCGGGTGTGCGGTTCTGTTGCTTGTCGACGCCGCGCTGCTGGCGGGCGGCGTTCCCTCTTAAGTAGGGTCGAGTCGGTTCGTAGCGGCCGACGGCTCTTTGTCGCGGCCGCTCCTCGCCGGACATATGCCGAGCGTCAGCGACACGTACATCGAGAACCGCCAGCGGGTCCAGCCGACGCACACGAACAACTACCGGTCCGCCCACGGGGGAAACGTCGTCAAGTGGATGGACGAGATCGGCGCGATGTCGGCGATGCGCGCCGCCGGCGAGACGTGTGTCACCGCCAAGATCAACGAACTGGACTTCAAGCGGCCGGTGCCACAGGGGGACACCTGTCTGATCGAGTCGTACGTGTACGCGGTCGGGCGGACGAGTCTCCGGACGCGGATCCGCGCGTATCGGGAGTCGCCGCGGACGGGCGAGCGCGAGCTGACGACGGAGTCCTTTTTCGTCTTCGTTGCCGTCGACGAGGACGGGACGCCGACCCCGGTGCCGGAGCTGGAAATCACGGGCGACCGGTGCCGCGAGCTCCGCGACGAGGCGCTCGCAGCGGAACCCGACGAGGAGCGGTAACGGGAACGCGGAGTAGCAAGGGCGGATCAGTGATGGACGCCATCGGCGTCTCAGTCACTCGCTTATACGTCGTCGCTGGCGCGGTATCCAGATTCAAAGCCCCAGCCTGCTCTGGTCGAGGGGCTCGCTTATAAGTGGTTACTGGTAGATCGACGGTGAACACGTTCAAAGCCCCAGCCTGCTCCGGTTGAGGGGCTCGCTGCGCGCTGGAACGGGCTCGCGACGCTCGCCCGTTCCAGTGCTTGCCTCGCCCGTCTTCCCGGAGCAGGCTGCCCCTTTGAGTCCCACCCCGCACCGCAACCGCCCCGCACCTCACACCTCCCCAGCCTCGCCGGAACGGCGCTTATAAACGCCGTTCCGGGATCCAGCGAAAATCGAAGATTCTCTGGCAGTCGGGCGACGCCCGACGACCTCGCGGGCACCTCGCGGCCGCTTATAAGCGGCCGCTCGGAGGCGCGCCACCGCTTCGATCGGTTATAAATAGATGATCGCACCCTCCGGTATAATGGCTCCACGCTCGCGGTGTAGGACCCGGCCGACTGCGGCGTCCTCGGCTCAGTAGTCGCCGAGCACGCCCAGCCGGCGGGCGCGCCTGGTCGCGTAGTGGAACACGAGGTAGCCGCCGAGGAGGTAGCCGACGGCGACGGCGACGAGCAGCGCGAGGTCGGCGAGCCCGAACTCCCACAGCCGCACGCCGTCGACCATCGCGCGCTGGAGCAGCGCGCTCCCGTGTGCCAGCGGGAGGAAGCGGGTCCACGGCAGCTCGAACACCGGCGCGGAGATGAGGACGATGAAGCCGAACTGGAGCAGGTTGAGCCAGTTCCCGATCCGCTTGTACAACACCGTGAGTCCGCCGGCGGCGAATCCGAGCCCGAGCACCGACACGATCGCCAGCCCGGCGACCGAGACCACCGTGATCGGGTCGAGGCTGAGCCGCGTCCTGGTCAGAAGCAGCATGAACGCGAGCACGACCGCACTCGTGAGGAACGTCCGGACCACCTTCGCGACCCCCTTCAACAGCGCGACCGGCGCGAACCCGAACGGGGTAGTGATGTGCCGCTCGAGGGTACCCCACTGGACCTCGCTGCCGATGTCGTTCGACACCGAGGAGTACGCCCCGACCGACAGCGTCCACAGGAAGTAGCCGGCGATGATCCCCTCGAGCGAGTCGGCGAGCGCCTGCCCGGCCAGCAGTTGCCCGCCGTAAAACAGGAGGCCGAAGAAGAACAGGGCGACGACGATCCCGCCGATCGCGTTCGCCGGGTAGCGGACGAAGATCAGGAACTCGCGGTAGAGCACCGCCCGCGCGAGGTGGTAGTAGGTGGCCGGTCGCGGGTCGCGGGTGTCGGTGGCGGTGTCCCCGGCGGCAGCGTCCCCGGCAGCGGTCCCCCCAGCCGCGACGTCCGACGCGTCGCCGGCGCGCTCCCGGCTCACGGCGACCCGCCTCCGGTTCCCGCCGTCGGGGCCGCCTCGGCCGGATCCCTGTCGAGCGAGTCTCCGTCGAGCGAGTCTCCGTCCAGTCCGTCCCTGTCGAGCCCGCCGCCGTCCGTATCGAGTCCGTCCCCGTCGAGCGCGTCGGCGTCGACCCCGGTGACCGACACGAACACGTCTTCGAGGTCGGGCTGGACGGTTCGAAGGTCCTCGATCCGCACCCCGGCCTCCCGCAGCGCGTCCATCAGGGCGTACAGGTCGTCGCCGGCGGCCGCCACCTCGACGGTCGTGCGGACGGGGTCGCCGTCGGTATCGACTTCCGTGTCGACCGATCGAACCGCGAACCGGTCGCGGAGCGTCGACACCACGCGCTCGTTGAGGTCCGCGCTCGTCACCCGGACCGCGTCGCGGTCGGCGGCCGACAGCAGCGCCGAGACGGTGTCGTCGGCGACGACTCGCCCGCCGGCCATCATCACGACGCGGTCGCACACCGCCTCGATCGTCGTCATGTCGTGGCTGCTGACGACGACCGTGAGCCCCTCCTCGACCGCGAGCCGGCGGAGCTCCCGTCGGAGGGTTCGCGACCCTTCCACGTCGAGGCCGAGCGTCGGCTCGTCGAGGAACACGAGCTCCGCGCCGCCCGCGAGCACGCTCGCCAGCGACACTTTCCCCTTCATGCCGCGGGAGAGGTCCCGAACCGCGGTGTCGGCTTTGTCCGCCAGGTCGAGCCGTTCGAGGAGGCGGTCGTGACGGTCGGCGACGGAGTCGGGGTCGACGCCGCGTATCGTCGCGAAGTACCGGAGGTTCTCGCGGACCGTGAGTCGCCAGTAGTCATTGCGTGCACCCTCCAACATCGCGTCCACGCGGGCGTATGCCGCCCGCCGACCGCCGCCGGCGACGTCGGTTCCGAACACTCGAACGGAGCCGGAGTCGGGCAGGACGATACCGAGCGCACACTTGATCAGCGTCGTCTTCCCCGCACCGTTCGGCCCGAGGAGGCCGACGATCGACCCCTGCTCGACGGTCAGGCTCACGTCGTCGACCGCGAGGACGGCGTCGTCGCCGCTCCCGAAGCGTTTCGAGACGCCGTCGATCGCGAGCGCCGGGGGGTCGGCGTCGGTTGGAGGGTCGGCGTCGGTTGGAGGGTCGGCGTCGGTTGGAGTGGTCGTGTCGATGGAGGGTGCCGATCCGGCCGCGGGGTCCGTCATACCGGATCCACGGGCCGATCACGGATAAACCGTGTCCGAACGGTCCGAGGACGTTTCACCCGGCGACCCCTTCAGATCGTATGGACCTCGATCGGTTCGCGGCCGACGCCCCCGTCGACGACGCACCCGGCGACGCCCGGGTCTGTGTCGTCGCGACGCAGGCGGAGACGTTCGAACGATGTCGCGCGGGCTACTACCCCAGCCCGCGCTCGTACGACCGGACCCGCGCGGACTTCGAGTACATGGCGTTCTATCGGACTGCGCCGGTGTCGGCGATCACTCACTACGCCCGCGTGACCGACCGGACGGAGCAGGTCCGTGGCGCCCCCGGTCCGATGGATGAGGTCGACTGGGCGGCGCTCATCGACCCGTTCTCCGAGGAGCGTGTCGTGGTCGTCTTCGAGCTCGGCCCGCTCGTCCCCCTCACACAGCCGGTCGAGAACGACGCGAACGGCGTTCGCGGCGCGTGGTACTGCACCGTCGACGAGCTCCGTGCGGCGTCGACGCTGTCGGCGCTGTCGAAGCGCGGGAAGTGAACCGAGGGATGACGGCGGACTCGCGGCGACCGGGGAGACGCTTTTTTTTTCACTCGCACGACGAAGTAGCCTATGCGTGTCGTCACGCTGTTACCCTCCGCGACCGAGACGCTGTTGGCGCTCGGCGTCGAGCCAGTCGGCGTCTCCCACAGCTGTGATCACCCGCCAGCTGCCCGCGAGCTACCGACGCTCACGAGCACCGTCGTCGACCACGAGGGGCGTGAGGCGGCCGATATCGACGCACAGATGCGTGGCGTCGAGGGAGCGGTGTACGACCTCGACGTGGACCGGCTCGCCGCCCTCGATCCTGACCTCGTCATCACGCAGGCGACCTGTGACGTCTGTGCGGTCGACGCGGGGGCGGTTCACGCGGCTGCCGCATCGATCAACGCCGGCCCCGAAACACTGACACTCGATCCGCACTCGTTCGCCGACGCGCTCGACGACGTGACACGGATCGGCGCGGCTGCCGCATCGATCGACGCGACGCGGCCGCGACGCTGCGGACACGGCTATCCGACCGGGTCGACAGGATTCGGAAGCGAGCGGAAGCCGCCGTCGCGGCGTCGGGACGCCCGCGAACTGCCGTCCTCGACTGGACCGATCCGCCGATCCGCGCCGGCCACTGGGTTCGGGATATGGTCGAGCTCGCCGGTGGCGACCCGGAGTTTCAGCCCTGCGGCCCGTCCGAGCCGGTCGCGTGTGATGATATCCGCGCGTTCAAGCCCGAGGTGCTCGTCGTCACGCCGTGCGGGTTCGACCGTGACCGCGCCGTTGCGGCGGTCGACGACCTGGCGCCCCACGCCGGGTGGGAGTCGATCCCCGCCGTCGGGAACGGCCGGGTGTACGCGGTCTACGGGAACGCGCTGTTCAACCGCCCGAGCCATCGGCTCGTCGACTCGCTGGAGGCCCTCTTCGCCTGTCTCCATCCCGACCACGCGGCCGCGACACCGTCGACGATCGACCGGATCGCGCGTGTCGACCGTCCCGTGGCGACGCCGTCCGTTCGCCCCGACGGTGACTGAGCCGTGCGGACGGTTTTGTCTCTCGGGCACGTACGGTAGAACATGGACGATTCATCGAAGGCGAGCGCTGCCGTCACCGACATCGCGGACCCCGACACGAACGAAAGGTGTAGGCTCGTGGCAGATCCGACTGGCGGAAACGGGGGATAGCCGGTGCCACACGACCGGATCCACGCACGACGACCGAGCCATCACGTCGACCGGTGGTCGGACGGACGGATCGAATCCATCGGGACCCGGGACGGGCACTGCGTCGTGACGGTCCGGCGGCCCGACGGCGAGACGGTCGAGCTCGTCGTCACGTTCGCCGTTCGCGACCTGTTCTTGGACCGGCTGGAGCCGGACGGCGGATCCCCGGTCGGCGAGCGGGTGTGGTATCGAAAACGCGGCGACGGGCCGTGAGGGCCCGGGGGACCACGGCCGGGATCGCCGGCGACGCCTATCGCTCGGCGTCGGACGACGCCTGGCCCCCGACGAGCGCGTAGAAGGGGTCCCCGGCGCTCTGCACCTCCGTGATCCGCTCGGTCACACCCATGTCGCCAGCACGGAGGTAGTCGGCGACGAGGGCCGCGCGTCCGTCCATCGGCGCCTCGCGCCAGGCGCGGATCGCCTTCGTCGGGAACATCCGATTCGAGAAGCTCACCACGACGACGCCGCCGGGAGCGCGAACGCGGTCGAACTCGGCGAAGACGGCTTCGGGGCGTTGGAGATACTGCACCGACAGCGCACAGCAGACGGCATCGAACGCGTCGTCCGCGAGTGGGAGCGTCTGCTCGCCGTTGAGGTCCTGTACGAACCACTCGTCGTATCGGTCGTTCGCGCGTAGCTCCGCCTCGTTGAGGCCGTGACCGACGACGCGCCCGAGCTGCGTCTCGGGGAAGTGTGACACCCAGCTCCCCATCGCGTCGAAGACGCGGTCACCGGGCTCGAATACATCAGCATACAGATCGGTCAGCCGATCGAGAAACGCGTCGTCGGCGTGTGTGACGTATCGCGGCGAGTCGTAGAATCGTCGGTCGTCCGTCTCGTCGAGTTTCCGACGGTCGGTCTCGGAGAGCGGTTCCATGACGGATCGTACGTGATCTGCGTACATCAACTGCTGGGCTCGATACGGGTGCGCCAACGTGTGATCGGTGGTGAAGCCGTTCTCACCCGGTGATTCGTCTCGTTGCTGGGGTTGTCGGGGGGTCCATCTCGTTGCTGGGGTTGTCGGGGGGTCCGTCTCGGAACCCTGTGTCATCTCATCACTGTGGGTTCCTTCCTGTCGTGCGCGCACGCGCGCGAGGGGTTAATGCGTGTCCGGCACGTTGGTTCACGTATGGAAACTGCGAGCGAAAGGGGCGGCGACGAGGCGATCCCCGACTACGAGCGCGTGGACGTCTCCGTGCTCGTTATCGGCGCGGGAGCGGCCGGCGCCCGGACGGCGATCGAGCTGGCAGACCGGGGCGTCGACGACGTGCTCGTATTAGGAAAACGGGGACACGGCGACGCGCACACGACGTGGGCTCGCGGGGGTATCAACGGTGCACTCGGAACCAACGACCCGGAGGACGATTGGGCGATCCACGCCGCCGACACGCTCAACGAGGGCCATTTCCTCAACGACCCCGAAAAGGTGGAGACGGTCACGAAGCAGATGCCGGATCGACTCCGCGAGCTGGACGAGTGGGGAATGGCGTTCTCGCGGACCGACGACGGCGGGATAGATCAGCGCTACTTCGGCGCACAGTCGTTTCGCCGGACCGCCTTCGCGGGCGACCACACCGGTGAATCGCTCCTCGACACGCTCGTCGGCGAGGCGCGGGAACGCGACGTGCCGTATCGGGAGAACGTCATGATCACGAAGCTCCTCTCGGACGGCGACCGCGTGCACGGGGCTGTCGGGTTCGATATGGACACCGGCGAGTTCGTGCTGATCAACGCCGGAAACGTCGTGCTCGCCGCCGGTGGGTACGCCGCGATCTACAACCGGCACACGTCCCGTGACGACGAGAACAACGGCGACGGCCCCGCGTTGGCGTACGACGCCGGGGCGACACTCATGGACGTGGAGTTCGTTCAGTTCCATCCGACCGGGATGGCTGTCGACGAGGACGACCCCGAGTGGGGACCGTGGAGCGGTCGGCTCGTGACCGAGGCCGTTCGCGGCGAGGGCGGGAGGCTGTACAACGCCGAGGGCGAACGGTTCATGGAGCGGTACTCGCCCGACCAGATGGAACTCGACGCGCGGGACGTTGTCGCCCGTGCCATCGCGTCGGAGGTCGCCGAGGGGCGCGGCACCGAGACCGGCGGGGTGTACCTCGACGTCTCGCATCGTGACGCCGAGTTCATCGCCGAGCGACTCCCCCGGATGTACGAGCGGTTCGCGGAGCTGGGCGTCGACATGGCTGAGGAACCGGTCGAGGTCGCGCCGACAGCGCACTACGGGATGGGCGGCGTCCGCGTTGATGCACACGGCGAGACGGCCGTCGACGGGCTGTTCGCCATCGGCGAGACGATGGCGGGGGTCCACGGGGCCAACCGGCTCGGCGGCAACTCCCTCGCCGAGACGGTCGCGTACGGCGTCGTCACCGGAGAACGGATCGCCGACCTGGACGACGGGCCGGGAACGGTGCCGGAGGGGGTTATCGAAGGGGTCTTCGAGCCACACGTCGCGGACCTCGCCGCCACCGCGGGCCAGGACGGGAGACACGACGCCGAGGCGCTGCTCGCCGAGCTGCGTGACCTCATGTGGGAGCACGCGGGGATCCTCAGGGAGGAGCGGTCCCTTCGGGCGGGGCTCGACCGTCTCGACGCGATCCGAGAGAAGGCGGCTGACCTCCGCGTCGGCGCCGTGACCGACCCGTCGTTCGAGTTCGCGATCGACCTCGGGTTCAGCCTGACGGTGGCCGAAGCCGTCCTCCGCGGCGCGTTAGAACGGACGGAGTCGAGAGGAGCCCACTACCGTACGGACCGGCCGGAAACGGCCGAGGAGTGGCGGCGCAACGTCCTGTTCGAGCCGACGGACATCGGTGGGATGGTCCCCAGCACGGCTCCCGTTGGAACGCCGAGCGATGCGGTTCGGGCCGCGCTCGACGAGGGGTACGAGCTGGACTATCACCAGCTCGAATGATCCGGCCGGTCGCGGGCACTGCGATCCGCCGTGGGCACCGTAGCCGATCCCGTCAGCCCGTCGGTAAGGCCCGGGGGTAGCGCGGTTCCGCGACCTCAGCGGTCCGCCGATCGCGTCGCGAAAACGAACTCGGTGCTGCTTCCCAGCGGATCCGTCGCGGTGACCGTCCGTATCCCCTCGAATCCGGCGTCACGCAGCTGTGCGAGCGTCCGATCGCGGCCCGGCGCGGAGAAGAACATCCGACCGCCCATCCAGCCCCGACGTACCGTCTCGAACCGACCGCTCGGGAGGGTCATAAGCAGTCGGCCGCCGGGCCGGAGAACGCGAGCGAAACCGTCGTATACTGCCGGATGACGCTCACGGGAGACGTGGAAGACGGCGTGGTACGCCGTGATCGCGTCGAAAGTGGCGGTTGCGAACGGGAGCGTCGCGAGGTCGCCTTGGACGAGCCGAGCGCGTGGCGTCCCGTCGGCAGCGAGCGCGAGCCCCCGGCGGGAGACGTCGAGACCGACGCTGTCGGCGGGGAGGTTCGCGAGCGTCCGCGCGCCGTCCCCGCAGCCGACGTCGAGGACGGCGGGCTCGGGCGGGAGCTCGTCGAGCAGGTCGTCTATCAGTGCCGCGTCCGACCCGTCGGGGTCCCGACGGGACGCGTACGTCTCGGCCACCGCGTCCCACGCCCGACGGACCTCGTTTCGATCCATATCCGACGGACGGGAGCGAGCCGCTTCACTCCTTTGACGATCCGTCGAGATCGGGTTATGGGGCGCTGAAATGCTTGCTGGTGGGATTTTTAGACGCGTCTAATCATTTTGTTTGTATCGCAACGTATATGCCTCGCTCCCGACTGAGTATTCGGTGATGGCCGATCTCAGGGACGAGGCTAGTCGGCGCAGATCGAGACGGAACGATCGATCGCCGTCGGGGCGGGCCGGATCGACCGGGTCGACCGGGTCGGGTGATCGAACCCTCTCCAGGCGCGCCGCGCTCGGCGGTATCGCGGGGGCGACGGTCACCGTCGGGTCAACGCTCGGACTCGCCGGCTGTCTCGGCGAGGATCCACAGGGGAGTGGATCGGACGGGAACGCCGGCGAGGACGACGACCGGCCCACGGTGTTCGCCACGATGCCGGCGGTGTGGGACTTCGTCCGCCAGGTCGCCGGCGACAACATCGAGGCGATCGACCTCGTGCCGGTCGGCGAGCACGGCCACGACTGGAACCCCGAACCCGGGACGGTACAGGAGCTCGACCGCGCGGACGGCTTCGTCTACCTCCGGGACTTCTCCAGCTGGCAGGACGACGCCGCCGAACAGCTCGCGGACGACGACATCGTCGTCATCGAAGCCTCCGAGGGGATCGAGTTCTTCGATAGTCCCGCGGAGGCGAACGACGAACACTGGTGGCTCGACCCGGTCGAGTGCCAACACGGCGTCGAGAACGTCGCCGACGGCCTCGCGGAGATCGACCCCGACAACGCCGAGGAGTACGCCGAGAACGCCGCGGACTTCAACGAGGAGCTACAGGAACTACACGAGGATATCCAGGATATCGTCGACCGCGCGGAGCTGAACGAACTCGTCGTCGGCACCCACGACTCCTTCCAGTGGTGGAACCGACGCTACGGGCTCGACATCTACTCGCCGGTCGGAACCTCCCCCGACGACGCCGCGTCGCCGGGCGACGTACAGGAGATCGAGGAACTCATTCAGGAGTTCGGCATCGGCCACGTGCTCTACGACGTCGGCGAGCCGGGACAGCTCGCGGCGTCGCTGGCGGACGAGACGGAGACGGCGGTGCTCCCGCTGTCGCCCGTCGAGACTCAGATCGACGGCACCCCGCCGATCGGCGGCGACCTGACGATGGAGTCCGACTGGGGATACATCGACCACTTCCGCGAGATCAACCTCCCGTCGATAGCGACGGCGTTACGAGCGGACTGAACGGAGACCGAAGACATATGCCTTCGAGACGAATCCCATCCGACAGCAAGGGTACCGAATGACGCCGGCAATCGTCGCCGAGAACGTCCAGTTCGCGTACGGAGACACGCCCGTGTTGAGCGACGTCTCCCTGACCGTTGCGGAGGGCGAATTCCTCGGGCTCGTCGGTCCCAACGGCTCGGGGAAGACGACGCTGCTGAAGATCCTGCTCGGGCTCAAAACCCCCGACTCGGGATCGGTTCGACTGTTCGGCACGCCCGCACGGGCGTTCACGGACGGCACGCGGCTCGGCTACGTTTCCCAACAGTCGAGCGAGGCCGACGCGACCATGCCAGTCACCGTCCGGGAGGTCGTCACGATGGGCCGGTACGCACACGCCGGGATCCGCCGGCTCAGCGAGGCCGACCGTCGCGCGGTCAACGAGGCGCTCGACCGGGTCGGTATTGCGGCGCTCGCGGATCGACGGATCAACCGACTATCCGGCGGCCAGAAACAGCGAGCGTACATCGCCCGGGCGCTCGCGAGCGAGGCTGACCTCCTCGCCCTCGACGAACCCACTGTCGGCGTCGATACCGACTCCGTGGAGCGGTTCTATCGCCTGCTCGACGAGCTCAACGACGAGGGGATCACCATCGTCCTCATCGAGCACGACATCGGACTGCTGGCCGAGCACGCGACCACGATGGCGTGTCTCGACGGGGAGCTGTACGCACACGACGAGACGCGACCGTTCCTCGAAAGCGACGCCTTAGAGCGGGTGTTCGGCTCCGCGCGAGCCGTCCGCGCCGACGCGCTGGCTGGAGAGGCCGACTCGCTGGCCGGAGGCGACTGAGATGGCGACGAGCGACCGACTTGCGGACGCCTTCCCACCACAGAGCGCCGCCCGACGGCTCGGGATCGTCGCAGGGGTCGGCGTCCCCGCGGGGCTCGCGATCGTGTCGTTCATCGTCTGGGTGTTCCCGCCGTTGTACGAGGCGTTCTGGGGGGTGACGTGTTCGACCGCCGGCGTTTGGCTCGTCTGTAGCGGGTTCCTCCAGCGCGGGTTCACCGCCGGGATCCTGATCGGCATCACTGCCCCCATCGTCGGCGCGTACTTGGTCAACCGGCAGATGGCGCTCATCGGTGAGGCGCTCGCCCACACGGCGTTCGGTGGGGTCGCGATCGGGCTGTTCATCGGTGCGGCGGTGCCGACGCTGAACTACCCGCTCCTGTTCGCGCTCGTCGCGGCCGCGATCGGTGCGCTCGGAATGCAGTGGATCGCGGTCAACACCGACGGCTACGCCGACATCCCCATCGCGATCATGCTCACCGGCGGATTCGCGGTCGGGATCGCGGTGATATCCTACGGTGTCGTGTTCAGCGCGACCGTCGAGAGCTACCTGTTCGGCGACATCCTGTTCGTTCCCTTCCGGAACGTCCAACTCATGGTCGGGTTGACGATGCTCGTCGCGGGGGTCGTCGCACTGACGCACAAACAGCTCCTCTTTATCACGTTCGACCGGGAGGCGGCGCGACTCGCGCGGATCGACGTGTGGTTCTACGACACCCTGCTGATCGTGTTGACCGCGCTCGTCGTCGTCGCGGCGATGCAGGTGCTCGGCGCGATCCTCGTCGCCGGCATGCTGGTCATCCCCGTCGCCGCCGCCATGCAGGTGACGGGGAGCTTCAACGGGGGGCTCGTGTTGTCAGTCGTCTTCGGCCAGGTCGCGGTGCTGGGCGGCATCTTCGTCTCGTACGTGCTCAACATCGCAACGGGTGCGACGATCATCCTCGTGGCCATCGCGCTGTACCTCCTCGCCCTGGCGGTCGGAACGCTCCTGGGCCGGTGACGAACCCATCCCGGTAGCGGGTTTTCGCGACGCCTCGCGGGCGGATCACGTGAACCGGTACCATCCGGTTTCTCCAGTCTTTTGCCGTGACGACGTGAACGGTGACGTGATGACACCCGCACTCGACGAGATCGACCTCGACACCGTCACGCTCGGACGGACGGGCCTCCGAACGAGCGAACTCCAGTTCGGTACGTGGCGCTTCGGCCGCGTGACCGAGGCCGGCAACGTGGAGATCGGCGAGGAGCGCGCTCACGAGCTGCTCGACACCTACGCCGAGGCGGGCGGTCGCTATATCGACACCGCCGACGTGTACGGCGGCGGCGACTGTGAACGCTGGATCGGCGACTGGCTCGCGGACCGCGACCGCGAGCGCTACACGATCGCCTCGAAGATCTACTGGCAGATCCGCGAGGACGACCCGAACAGCCGGGGGACGAACCGAAAGAACCTCCGACACCGACTCGACGCCCTACTCGACCGGCTCGACACCGACTACGTCGACGTCCTCTACATCCACCGGTGGGACGACGAGACGCCGGCTCGCGAGATGATGAAGACGCTCAACGGGCTCGTCGACGACGGCAAAGTCCACTACCTCGGCGCGTCCACGATGCGACCCAACGCGTGGAAGGTCGCTCGCGCCAACGAGATCGCGAAGGCGGAGGGATGGGAGCCGTTCACCGTCCTCCAGCCGCGGTACAACCTCGTCGACCGCGAGGTCGAGGGGGACTACCTGGAGTTCGCGCGCCAGCAGGATCTGGCCGTCTGTCCGTGGAGCCCGCTCGGACAGGGGTTCCTGACCGGGAAGTACGACCGGGACGCGGACCTCCCCGACGACTCGAAAGCGGCCGAGTCGAGTCGCTTTCAGGAAGCGTACCTCACCGAGGAGAACTTCGATCTCCACGACGAGCTCGACGCCGTCGCCGACGAGGTGGATGCCTCGCCGGCACAGGTCGCGCTCGCGTGGCTCTCCCACCGCGACGGCGTCACCGCACCCATCGTCGGCGCGCGGACCGTGGACCAGCTCGCGGAGAACCTCGCGAGCGCGACGATCGATCTCTCCGACGAGCAGGTCGACCGACTCACCGCTGCGAAGTCCGGACCGTACGACGACTTATAACCAACAGCCGTACGACGACTTATAACCAACAGCCGTACGACGACTTATAACCAACAGCCGTACGACGACTTATAACCAACAGCCGTACGATCGAGGCGACTCGTCGCCGGCGATCCACGACGGATCGGAGGTTAACACCTATATCCGACAACGATGTACGGTCGCGGTATATGCAATTCTGTGACGAATGCGGCTCGGTGATGCACACGGGGGGCGACACGTGGGTGTGTCGTTCCTGTGGGGCCGAGGAGCCGCGGGACTCGCAAGCGGAGGCGGCGATGACGACCCAAGACGGCCAGCGGGACGACGGGGCCCCGGCCGTGGCTGATGCGACCCAGGACGCCTCCGAAACGATGCGGGAACCCTGTCCGGCGGCCGACTGCGACAGCGACCGCGCGTACTACGAGATGATGCCGAAACCGGGCGGATCCTACGAAGTTCGGCTGTTCACCTGCGTCGAGTGTGGCCACAAGTGGCGCGACTCTTGACGGCGCGTCCCGCGAACCCAGCCGCTCGCTTATCCCCCGTCGGCGACTCCGTGGTCCGTCGCCGATCGGATGGTCGGGGTGGCTGACCGGTTAGCCGACGTAGTCGAAGGCGACGGCGAGGTCGTCCGCGCCCCAGAAGGTAAACCGGTAGCGGCCGGGTTCGAGGTCGGGGCGCACGCGAAGGTGGTCCTCGTGGGGACCGCCCTCGATCAGCCCGTCTTCGGTCATCGTGAACGACCACTCGACGGTCTCGCCCGGTCTCGTCGAGACGAGCTCGTCCGTGTACGCGAACCGGGAGGCGTCGTCGCCGCCGCGCACCTCGGTCCACCCCTCCTCGGTGTACAGTTCGATGGTGTACTTCCCGTGATTACCGACGCCGATGTCGTGTGCGGCCACGTTCGTCATCTCCACGCGGAACTCGTCGCCCCGTTCGAGCCGGAGCGCCTCATCCGCGTCGTCGCCGTCGTACGCGGGATTCACGAGCCGCAGTTCCAGCCCCTCGTCGTCGCCGACGCTCCCGCCGGAGCCCCAGTTCACGTCGTCGGCGACCGAAGGGTGCCGCTCGAACTCGTCGTCCGGACAGGTGAGCGCGGCCGGCACGGTCGCCGGCTCGCCGCTCGGCCGGACGAACCCGTCGAGCGACGCGGGGTCTCGAACCCCGTCCGCCCCACTGATCTCGTCGCTGTCGCCCCAGCCGTTAGTGACGGTGAGTCGCAGTCGCTCGGGGAGCGACGCCGCTGTGACCCGGACCATCGCGCCCGAGTAGGTGATCGCCTCGCCGCAGGCGACGTCGCCGTCGGCGTCGTCGGCCGTGCTCGCCACCGCCGCGTTCCCGACCAGTGTCGCGTCGCTGACGCCGAGCTCCGAGAACTCGATCAGCGAGTCACACGTCGTCGGGCCGACCGACTCGACGTACGCGATGACCGACTCCTCGAAATCAGTCGCCTCGAGGAACGCCTCGGTCTCCTCGTCCGCCTCGTCGTAGATCCAGCTCGCGTCCCCCGGCTCCGTGATCAACAGCCCGGTCCCGACCCGGTCGTCGTGTCGCCACGCGGGCCCCGAGAGCGCCCGCCCGACTTGGTGGACCTCGGTCTCGACAGCGGTCACGTCCCCTCCGAGATCGTCGTCGTTCCCGTCGCCGCCGTTTTCGTCGCCGCCGTTCCCGGTCCCCGGGTCGAGGTCGCCGTCCTCGACGCAGCCGGCGAGCGCGGCGGCCGCGGCCGTGGTTCCGATGCCATACAGCGCCGTTCGTCGGGTGATCTCGTTCATACCTACGGGTACGTGAGGGATACATAAGGGCTTCGTGTAAGCACAAAGAACTCTCTGTGCTTCCCGAGATCGATGGACAGCGGCCGGATCTCGGAAGTCATTCTCGCGTGATACTGCCTCACACGATATCGGTTCACACGATACTGCTCTACATACTCGAGTGCGACCGCGCCTCTCAGGGACACGCCTCCCTTACTTCGGCGCGAACAACCGGGGGAGCTCCTCTCGGGACAGTCCGGCCGCCAGCCCGAGCGCGAGTCCGACCCGGGCCTTCGCGGCCGGGAGGTCGCCGGCGAAGACGACCCCGTGGTCGGCCAGCGTCACCGCCCCGCCGGGCGTTCCGTACACCGGCTCGGTCGGGCCCGCTGGCGGCCGCCCGGCGACGACCACGGGAACGGACTCGACGGCCTCACGGATCGCGTCGCCGATCGCGGCCGTCACGTTGCCGAGGCCGGTCCCCTCGACCACGACCCCGCCGACGCCCGCGTTCAGGGCGCGCTCGATCGCCCCCGCCCCCGCGCCGGTGCCCGAGTGTATCACCGGGACCTCGGGGACGCGGTCGGCCGCCGACGCCGGGGGTTCGGGCGGGGCTTCGGGCGTGGATCCGGATGCGGACCCGGGCGCGGGATCGCCGACGTCGAGCGGACCATCCGGCCCCGCGAGCGGGTCGACGGCGACCCGCCGCTGCGGCTCCCGGAGGAGCCGCGACCCACCTCGTGTGAACGTGGCGACGGGGCCCGCTCCCGGCGAGGTCATCGTCGACAGCGCGTTGCTGTGGCCCTTCACCACGTCGCGGGCGGCGTGGAGCTCGTCGTCGAACGCGACGTGGACTCCCGCAGAGAACCGAGGGTCGGCGGCCGCCCGGACCGCGAGCGTTAGGTTCGCCGGCGCGTCGCTCGACGGCTCGTCCAGTCGACGCTGTGCGCCGGTCACGACGACTGGTACCGACAGGTCGGTGAGGACGTCGAGCGCGTAGGCGGTGTCCGCGAGCGTGTCGGTGCCGTGAGTAACGACGATCCCGTCCGCGCCGTCGGCGACCGCCGCGCGGGCGGTCGCCGCGGTCGCGAGCACGTCGCGCCAGCGCACGTCGAACCCCGGCTGCGAGCAGACCTCTCGCGCGGAGACGGTCGCGTGCGCCTCGACGCCCGGGACGGCCGCGACGAGGTCGTCGCCGGTTTTCGCCGGCGCGGCCCCGCCCGTGTCCGGTTCGGACGCGATCGTTCCGCCGCAGGCGACGACACACACGCGTGGCGTTGCTCCGTGGTCGGCTTCGGTCGTCATACGGATCGGGTGGGTGGGCGGGGATAAACCGCTTCGCACCTCGTCGTCGACGACTCCGGGATCGCGGCCGTCTCGAAGCGCTTACCCACGCGCCGACCCGACTCGCGTCCATGACCGAGGGGACCCGCGTCGAGTGGCGCGACTGGGGCCGAGAGGCGTTCGCCGAGGCCGACGACCGCGACCGTCCGGTGTTGCTGTCGCTGTCGGCGACGTGGTGTGAGGGGTGTCACGAGATGGACGCGACCACCTACGCCGAACCGCGCGTGGCCGCCAACGTCAACGAGTGGTTCGTCCCGATCCGCGTCGACGTCGACCGCCACCCCCGGGTCCGCGAGCGGTACAACATGGGTGGGTTCCCGACGACCGCCTTCCTCACGCCCGAAGGGGAGCTGCTCACGGGCGCGGGGTATCTCGGCGTCGACGGGATGCGCCAGGTGCTCGAATCCGTCCGCACGATGTGGGTCGAGGAGGGTCGAGCGGCGGGGCGGGTCCCCCGTGCGCTGAACGGGGACCGGCCGCCAGCCGGTGCGCTCTCCGAGGCGATCGAGAGTCACCTCGCGGGGCAGCTGGAACAGCAGTACGACGCCGAGTACGCGGGCTGGGGAACGGACGCGAAGTTCCCGCTCCCGCACACCGTGGAGTTCGCGCTGAAACGCGACCGCGACCGCGCCCTGCGAACCCTCGACGCGATCCGTGACCACCTCGCAGACGATGTCGCCGGCGGGTTCTTCCGGTTCGCCGGCTCGCGCGACTGGGGCGATATCGCCTACGAGAAGCCCGCCGACACCAACGCCGCGGTCGCGCGAGTGTTCGCGAACGCCTACCTGTATACCGGCGAGGAGGCGTATCGCGAGCCCGCCGCGGCCACGGTCGAGTTCCTCACGGACGACCTCTGGACCGGGTACGGTGTCGGGGGCAGCCTCGGCCCGGGGCTCGGTCGCGCGTACTACGCCGCACCCGCCGCCGACCGCGCCGAGCTCGACTCCCCCCGTCGGGATCTCACCGTCTTCGCCGGCGCGAACGCGCTCGCAGCCGACGCCCTCCTCACCGTCGCCGCCTACACGGACGACGAGGACGCCCGTGAGTACGGCGCGCGGATCCTCGACGGGCTCGAACGCGACCTGATCGACCCCGACACCGGCGAGGTGACTCGCTACCGCGCGAACGGGGAAACAGGCGAGACGGACCTCCTCGAAGACGTTTCGCGTGTCGTCGGTGCGTACGTCCGCGGGGCGGGCGTGCTCGGCGAGGGGGCAGCGGTCGCCCGCGCGGTCGCCGACCGGGCGATCGAACGGCTCCACGTCGACGGCTCGTTCGTGGACGGGCCGCGGTCGGGACCGGCGTTGCTCGACCACCCGTTCCGCCCGCTCGACGGCAACGTGACGCTGGCGTCGGCGCTGCTCGACCTCGCGGCGCTCACCGGCGAGGACCGGTACCGCGCGGTGGCCCGCGAGACGGCCGAGTCGTTCGCGGGCGCGACGGAGCGGCTGGGGGTCCAGGTCGCCGGCTACGGCAGCCTCGTCGGTCGACTGCTCCGCGGGACGACCGCGGTCGCCGTCGGGACCCCACCCGGCAGCGACCTTCATCGCGCGGCCTGGCGGATCGCCGACCACGAGAAGGTCGTCGCGCCGAACGCCCACCGCTCGGACGCGTCGACACCCGAGCCCGTTCCCGAGGGAACGGCGGTCGTCGTCGCCGACGGCGTCGCCTCCGAGCCCGCAGCAACGCCGGACGAGTTGATGGCGCGGGTCGCCGAGACGATCGAGTGAGCCGCGAAGCGACGATTCGACCCGTCGCCACGTCGATTCGCCTGCGCCGATCCGGTGATACTCACGCCCAACTCATGTAAACGTCCGACGTGTTTATTATGGGGGCGGCGGTAGTCGATGGTATGGCATCCCTTCGTGACCTCGGGCTCTCCGAGTACGAGGCTCGAGCGTATCGCGCGCTGTTGCGGACCGGTCCGACGACGGCAAAGGACCTCTCGCGAGCCAGCGAGGTTCCGATGGGGCGTATCTACGACGTGCTCAACAGCTTGGAACAGCACGACCTCGTCCGGAGCCAGGCCGCCAGCCGGCCGAAAAAATACGTCGCGGTCGAGCCTGACGCCGCGCTCGACCGTCTGCTGGAGGAGAAAGAGCGCGAGCTCGAAGCGCAGGCCGAACAGTACGCGACGGTCGTCGACGAGCTGTCGACGGAGCTCGACGCCGGCCAACCCGTCGAGGAGGGGTTCTGGACGGCGGCAGTCGGCGGTGAGGACGCTACCGATCTCCTCTTAGAGCGGATCGCGGCGGCCGAGCGGCGGATGGTCGTCGTCGCCGGCGCGCCCGCGACTGGATTCGACCTCGGAACTATCGGCGAGCGCGTCACCGAGGAGCTGGAGTCGGCGCTGGACCGCGGCGTCGAGGTCCGCGTGTTGCTGTCGCCGGAGACGGTAGACGCGCTCCCTCGGAGCGTGGGCCGCCGGTATACGGCCGAACTCGCCGGCAACGAGGGGTTCTCCGTCCGGACGACTCCAGGCGTCGACGGGACGTTCAACGTGTTCGACGGCGTCGAGGTGTGTATCGAGGTCCCGCATCCGCTCTCTGACGACGAGCCGTTCGCGATGATCGATATCAAAGATGCGGAGTTCGCCGCGAGCGTGAAAGAGGAGTTCGAACCCCGGTGGGAGGCCGCGGAGCCGCTGCGGTTCGACTGACTGAGAGGGTTCGTTCCCGGCGTCGACTACTCGCCGAGCTCGTCGCGGAGGTCACCCATCGTGACCTCGCGTTCGGCGTGTGCGTTGTGCTGGTGGATCGACTCGTCGTTCGACTGTTTCATCCGGATCACGGCGTCGTCGGAGAGGTGACCGAACTCCTCGATGGTTCCCTCCGCCAGCGCCCGTACGCAGTCCTCGACGAACTTCGCGTTCGCGTGGGCGTGGTAGGTCATGTGGTCCTCGTCCGGCCGTTTCGCCATGTTGTATATCCGCGCGCTCATCGAGTCGCGGGCGACATCGATCACGTCCCGGAGGTCTACGTTCGGATGGTCGTCGGTCGTGATCGTCAGCGTGGCGTGGCCCCGCTGGGAGTGGCCCGGCTGTGGCACGGCATCGAGGAACGCCTCCGTCGTCTCGTCGTCCACGCCGAGCTCGTGGAGCTTCTCCCGAGCTCGCGACTCCGACATCCCCTGCGAGCAGGGACAGACCGTCATCCCCGTGACCTCCGCGCCGATCTCCGCGCGTGTCCCCTCGTCGGTCGCGGTCGCGCTGGCGATGATCGTCGCTGTACTCTGTGTTTCGAGCCCCGACGCCGGCGTGTCCTCGCGGGTGACGAGCTCCGCCGACATCGACACCTCCGCCGTGGTGGTGTAGTCGTGTTTCTCCAACAGACGCTCGGCCGCGTCGCCACAGACGTCCTCGACGCGGTACGCCTCCTCGCGGGTGATCTCCTCGAGTATCTCGTCGATCGTCGCGAGGTTTCGGGACATGTCGATCCCCTTCCGGCCACCGGGGAGGTCGACGAACACCTCGAACTCGGCCATCAACACGATCGGCCGGTCGTCGCCACGGGCGAGCTTGACGAGTTTCTCCACACCGGTGACGCCGACCTGGGAGAGACCGACACTGACGTCAGGAGCGGACGCCTGTACGTCCGGCAGCTGGTGACTCATTTCGAACAGTTTAGGAGATGGTGTAGATTAGTGCTTTCGATAGGGGTACTCGCCTCGGGATCCGGCGACGCGTACACGTAGAATCCGCGTTGCGGTCCGGTCGGTCAGGACTCGCCGTGACCGCTCAGTCAATCCCCGTCGCCGTCCGATCGTTCGGCTTTCAGCTGCCGGACCTCGCGTTCCACGTCGAGCTCCTCGAGCTCGTCGAGGCTGACGGTCACCGTGGCCGGCTCCCCGCGGTCGTCGTTGTCCCCCGCGCGTCGACCGTCCCCGCTCTCATCATCCGCCCGTTGGCCTCCTCTCACGTCCCCGTCCGTTTCGGATCCCTGATTGGCCTCCTTCGCCGTCGACCCGCCGAGCCGGGCGTCGAGCCGCCGGACCACCACGTACGTCGTGACGGCGGTCCCCACGGCGACGGCCCCGTAGGCGGCCACTAGCGCCTCCGCGCCGAACCGAGCTTCTAACACCGGGCCGGCGAGCCACGCGAACACGCAGACGCCTACCAGGAACCCCGTGGCGACCGGAACGGCTCTGTCCATGCCACCGGTTCGTCGTCCGGGGCCAAAGCCCTTCCTCGTCGAGCGGGCGTCTCGGAGGGTGAGCCCGGAGCCCGCCCGCACGGCCGGTTCGGGACGTAACGCACCATTTATAACCGCGGCAGCGGAACCGTACCTCAACGACCATGCCGAGTTCCAATGGGCCCCAGAAGGCGACCCGAGACAAGCTGTCGAACAAGCCGAGAGACCGCGGCACGTCGCCGCCACAGCGCGCGATCCAGGAGTTCGAGGAGGGGACGCGAGTCCACCTCAAGATCGACCCCAGCGTCCAGGAAGGTCGCTTCCACCCCCGGTTCGACGGCCGGACCGGGACCGTGACCGGCAAGCAGGGCGCGGCGTTCACGGTGGAGATCACGGACGGCGGCAAAACGAAGACGCTCATCGTCCGTGCCGCCCACATGAGCCGTCAGCACTGAGATGACGATATTCAAGGAGAAGATCAGCGAGGAGTACGTCACCACGGCCGAGGCCAAGGCGATCCTCGCGGAGATCGAGGCGGACCGCGCCGAGGACGAGGACCGCGACCTCCGGTACGAGCTCGCCCGAGCGATCGAGCACGCCAACCGGTTCGCGCACCTCGACGCCGAGGAGTCCCGCGAGCTCGTCGAGGAGCTCGCCGAGCTCGACCCGATCGACGTCCCGACCGCGATCAAGATCGCGGACCTCCTCCCCGAGGACCGAACGGAGCTCCGCTCGGTGTTCGCACAGGAGCGCTACTCGCTCGACGGCGACGAGCTCGACGACGTGTTGAACGTCGTCGCGAAGTACGCCTGACGGCACCCTCACGGCCCGACTTCCGTCCCGACGTTCAGCCCGAACTGGACCGGCGTTCAGCCCAGACTGGCCTGATGTTCGGTCCGGACGGACCCGATCGGACGGCGAGTTTTTACCCCTTCGTGCGATAACCTTTCACATGACCATGGACGACGCCGCCGTCCCCGAGGACAGGCCCCGTCCCGACGGCGGGACGGAGGAGGGATCGACGGACACGACGGGCGAGACCACCGGTACGGCCGAGGATCGTGTGGATCCGGGTGACGAGGACGGCTCGACGGGTGAGGCGGGCGATTCGACGGACGAGCCGATCGGCCCGACCGCGGTCGTCCTCGACGTGCTCCCGAACGGTCGGCCCGACGACGACCGTCCGGCGTACCAGAAGTCGCCGGTCGCGTACGCCCTCGGCGCACCGTCGTTCCGGCTGTACGAGATCACGCTCGACGAGGACACGGACGTCTCCGTGAGCGACCGGATCGCGCTCGACGGGCCGAACGTCTCCCGCTATCGGGAGGTCGGGTTCGACGACATCACTCGCAACGCGGCCGCCGAGGTCGAGTACGCGGTCGAGGCGATCGTCGACGCCGACGAACGCCGGTTCGTCGATTTCTACAACGAGGCGGAACCGATCACCCTGCGGCTCCACCAGCTCAACCTGCTACCCGGCGTCGGCAAGAAACTGCGGAACAACGTGCTCGACGAGCGGAAACGCGGCCCGTTCGAGCGCTTCGAGGAGGTCGAAGAACGGGTGTCCGGACTCCACCGCCCGCGGGAGGTGATCGTCGAACGGATCGTCGAGGAGATCCGCAAGGAGGACCTGAAGTACCGGCGCTTCGCCGGCTACGAGGGGTGAGTCGGGTCGCACGTCGAAACGGGACTTTTACCCCGAACGGGGGTCTACCGCGCTCATGACCGACCGATCGCTGGATGGGGAACCCGTGTACGGAGCCCGCGACCCGGACGCGCTCGCTCGACGGGCCGGGACCCGCGCGGACCCCGACCACGATCAACACTTCCTCGTCGACGACCGCGTCCTCGACCGGTTGCCGACGTATCTTCCCGACGACGCCGACACGAGCCACGTTCTCGAGATCGGTGGTGGCGCGGGCGCGCTCACCGACCGGCTGCTGGCGCTCGTCGACGCCCCGGGCGACATGGACGGAGCCGTGACCGACGACATCACTACCGACGGTCCGTCTGCCGACCACCTCGCTGACGGTCCGTCTGCCGACCGCCGCCTCTCGGTGATCGAGCGCGACCCCGCGTTCGCCGCGTTCCTCCGCGAGGAGTTCGCCGACGCGGTCGCTGCCGGGACGCTCGACGTGATAGCGGGCGACGCGCTTGAGGTCCCGTTCCCGCCGTTCACCGCCTGCGTCGCGAACCTGCCGTACGGCGTCTCCTCGGAGATCGCCTTCCGGCTGCTGCCAACGAAGCGGCCGCTCGTGTTGACGTTTCAGGCGGAGTTCGCGGACCGGATGGTCGCTTCGGCGGGCGAGTCCGAGTACGGCCGGCTCTCCGTCTCCGCACAGCACTACGCGGCCGTCGAGATCGTCGAACGGATCCCCAAGGAGGCGTTCGACCCCCAGCCGGCAGTCGAGAGCGCGGTCGTCAGGTGTACGCCACGCGACCCCGAGTACGTGGTCGACGACGAGACGTTCTTTCTCCGGTTCGTGAAAGCGCTGTTCACCCAGCGTCGCAAGACCGTCCGCAACGCGATCCGCAACACCGGCCACATCTCCGGGCTCGACGACCCGGAAGCGGTCGTGGCGGCGACCGACGAGGAGCTGCTCCGACAGCGACCGGGGAAGCTCGACCCGTCGGCGTTCGCCGCGCTCGCCGCGCTCGCCCGCGAGCACGGCTCCCCGACGGAGGTCTGAGATGGAGGGGTTCGTCGCCGCGACGGCGATCGGGGCCCTCCCTGATGTCGAGCAGCTCGTGTCGGGGAATCTCACTCGACTCGCGGTCTCGGCGGCGATCGTCGCCGTCGTGCTTGGGGTCCGGTACGCCACCGACCGGCTGAAACGCCGGAACGGCGAGCTGACGTCGAAACAACGGCTGCTGCTCTCGACGACGGTCGCCGGGACGACCGCGGCCGGCGTATTGGGGCTACTCGTCGTCTGGGAACGCAGCGGCGCGCTCGTCGACGCGTACGAGGCCGCGGCCATCGCCGACCACCTCTCGAACATCGTGCTCGCGGTGGTGTTGTTGGCGAGCGCGTACGCGGTGACGGACTTCCTCGGCGGGGTCATCCGCGAGCTCTCCGTCGAGAGCACGGCGATCTCCGAGCATCAGGAGGAAGTGCTGCGTCGTATCGTCCAGCTCAGCGTGTACACCGTCGTCGCGCTCGTGATCGTCGGCCTGTTCACCGACAACGTCGGTAGCCTCCTCGTCGGGGCCGGATTCCTCGGTATCGTCGTCGGGATGGCCGCTCGACAGACGCTCGGCGCGGTACTCGCCGGCTTCGTGCTGATGTTCTCGCGGCCGTTCGAGGTGGGCGACTGGGTCGAGATCGGCGAGCACGAGGGGACGATCACGGAGATCTCGATCATCAACACGCGGCTCCGGTCGTTCGACGGGGAGGTCGTGACGGTGCCGAACGACCAAGTGCGCTCGGAGCCGGTCGTCGACCGCTCGCGCCGGAACCGGCTCCGGATCGGGATCGATGTCGGCGTCGACTACGACACCGACATCGAGCACGCGGCGGCGACGATCGAGGCGGCGGTCGCCGACGTCGACGGTATCGCCCGGATGCCGGAGCCGAACGTGGTGACGAAGCGGTTCGCGGACTCTGCGGTCGTTCTCGGCGTGCGCTACTGGATCACGAACCCGAGTATGCGTAAGCGATGGCGCACACAGACCGCCGCGATGAACGCGATCAAGGCCGATCTGGAGTCGACGGGGATCACGATCCCGTTCCCACAACAGACGCTGTCGGCACGCCCCGACGAGCTCGGCGTCCGGATCGACTCCGAGGCCGGGCGGAATCGCGCCAGCGCCGACACGCCGGACGCGGAGGGATCTGAATGACCGCCGTGTCGGCCGTATCGCTCCCGGGCGGCGGCACGGATCTCGTCGCCGTCACCGACACGGCGTGGGCGCTCGGCGCGCAGCTGCCGTGGCACTGGCAGTGGGCGTTGCGGGTCCAGCGGTGGGTCGACACCACGGGCGCACAGTACCTCGCCACGCTCGGCACGCTCGTGGCTTTCGCGCTCGTCGTCGCGGTCGTGTTCGGCGCGGGTCGGCCCCTCCGTGACCGGTTCGGTGCTGACACCGTCGGTGCCGTCCAGTGGATACTGGTAACGGTGGTGTCGGTCGTCTTCAGCGCGTTCCTCGTCGCCGTGTGGCGGCTGACGGGGGAGGTCGAGTCGGCGTTCGAGTTCGTCGCCGTCGGGCCGGAGGCGGTGGTCCGCGCGCTTGTGACGCTCATCGCGCTCGCGGCCGCCTACTCGCTGACCCGGCTGACGAAGCGCTCGGTAAAACGCGGGGTCTCTCGGGGTGCCATCTCCGAACACCAGCGGGAGGTAGTCCATCACCTCGCACAGATCACGGTGTTTATTCCCGTGATCGGCTTCGTGGTGGCGCTGTGGGGGATCCCGGTCCGTAACCTGTTCCTCGGCGCGGGTGCGCTCGGGATCGTCGTCGGGTTCGCGGCCCGACAGACGCTCTCCGGCGCGCTCTCCGGCTTCGTGATCCTGCTCGCCCGCCCGTTCAAAGTGGGCGACTGGGTGCGGGTCAGCGGTCGCGAGGGGATCGTCACCGACGTGACGCTGTACAACACGCAGCTCCGGACGTTCGACGAGGAGCACGTGCTCGTCCCGAACGACCAGGTCACCGGCGACGAGGTGGTGAACTACACCAACACCGATCGGCTCCGGATCACGACAGACGTCGGCGTCGATTACGACTGCGACGTAGGACGGGCCGCGAGCGTCGCCACCCGGACCATGGCGGAGCTCGACGCGGTCGCCGACACGCCCGACCCCGACGTGGTTCGGCACGCGTTCGGCGACTCCGCGGTCGTTCTCCGGCTTCGTTACTGGATCGAGCCGGCGACGATCCAGCGGAAGTGGCGGGCGCAGAACGCGGTGATAGAGGGGGTCAAGACGGCGTTCGAGCGGGAGGGGATCGACATCCCGTTCCCCCAGCGGGCGGTGTCGAACCGCCGTGCGGGCGTCGATGTGGAACCGGACGCCGCGGCTCGTCCGGACGAAGTCGCGTCGACGGCCGCCGCTCCTGCGGACGCTGAAGACACCGCGGACGACACTACGGACGACACGGCTGACACCGCGGACGACACGGACGACACCGGTGATCGCCGATGACCGGGCTCGACCGCGAGCAGCCGGACGTGTACCGGCCGGCCGAGGACTCCGGGTTGCTGGCGGACGCGGCGATCGAGGTCGCACACGGGCGGGTGTTGGAGGTCGGCACCGGGTCCGGGTGGGTCGCCGAGCGGATCGCCGAGGAGCGTGGGCTCCGCGTCGTCGGCAGCGATCGCAACCCACACGCGGCCGCCGAGGCACATGACTGGGGCGTCGACGGGGTCGTCGCCGACCTGGTCGCCCCGTTCCGCGACGACGCGTTCGACACAGTGTGTTTCAACCCGCCGTACCTCCCGACGGACCCCGAGAACGAGTGGGACGACTGGATGGAACACGCCCTGTCGGGCGGCGAGACCGGGCGGGCGGTGATCGAGCCGTTCGTCGCCGAGGTCGGCCGGGTGCTCGCGCCCGGCGGCGTCGTCCTGCTCCTCGTCTCGTCGCTGACGGGGTACGACGCGGTGATCGACCTGATCGAGGGTGCGGGTTTCGACCACGAGGTCGTCCGCGAGGAGTCGTTCCCGTTCGAGTCGCTGTCGGTGCTCGCGCTCCGGCAAAGAGATAACCTCAGGTCATAAATTGTATTAGCAAATATTATACGTCGACATATCGAACCACGGGTGATGACCGAACGAGTCGCGGCCACGCCGGGGGCGTACCCGCTCCCCGACTGGGCGAAAGAGACCCTCTCGGACCTGAAAGGCCACCAGAAGGGCGACCTGTTGAGTGGCGACGAGGACGACGCGATCGTCGAGGCGTACGACGACGTTCGCGCCGAGCTCGTCGAGGACCAGCTCGACGCCGGCCTCGACCGCGTCGTCGAGGGACAGGGACGCTGGGACGACATGATCGCTCACCCCCTGACCGTTCACGACAACGTCGAGACCGGCGGTATCGTACGCTACTACGACAACAACAACTTCTATCGCGACCCGCGCGTGACCGGCGATCTCGGTTTCTCCGGCGACGTCGTCGCCGAGCTGGAAGCTGCGAGTGACGTCCTCTCGGGGGGCGCGCCGCTCGCGGCGACGCTGCCGGGGCCGTACTCGCTCGCCGACCTCGCGACCGACGAGCACTACGGCGATACGGCCGAGTTCCAGGCCGCCATCGCTGAGTTTCTCGCCGGGGAGGTCGAGGCGTTCCCCGACCACGAGACGCTGTTCCTCTTGGAGCCGTCGCTGGTCGAGAACCCGCCGACGGAGGGGACGGAGGAGCGGGCGACCGCCGCGATCCGGACGGTCGCCGACGCGACCGACGCCGACGTGGTCGTTCACACGTACTGGGGCGCGCTCGACGAGAAACTGTACGCCCACCTCGTCGACGAGACGGGCGCGGACGCGCTCGGGCTCGACCTCGTCGCCGGCGACCGAGACGACACCGTCTACAACGTCCAGGAGTACGGCGCGACCGACTCCGTCGCGCTCGGGCTGGTCGACGGCCAGAACACGCTCGTCGAGGACGCCGAGACGATCGCGGAACGCGTCGAGTGGTTCGAAGGGCAGGTCCCGGCCGCCGAGTTCGACACCACGTACCTGAGCTCGAACACGGAGCTGTTCTACCTCCCCTCGAACAAGTACCGCGAGAAACTGGCCGCGCTGGCCGCGGGCACGGAGGTGCTCGCGTAATGGTCCGGACCCCCGACGCCAACCGCGCGCAGTTCCGCCCGGCCGACCACCCGAACGACACGTTCCTGCTCACCACCGTGGTGGGGTCGTACCCCAAGCCCAAGTGGCTGAACCGCGCCGACGAGCTCGTCGACGACCCCGACTCGAAGTTCGACGAGAACGACTTGGCGGAGGCACACGACGACGCCTGCCGGCTCATCACACACGAGCACGAGCGCGCCGGGCTCGACACGGTCGTCGACGGCGAGATGCGCCGCAACGAGATGGTGGAGTTCTTCGCCGAGCGGATCGACGGCTATGAGTTCAACGGCCCGGTGAAGGTGTGGGGCCACAACTACTTCGACAAACCCTCGGTCGTCGAAGAGGTCGAGTACGACGAGCCGTGGCTGGTCGACGAGTTCGCGTTCACGACGAGCGCCGCGGAGAAACCGGTGAAGGTACCCATAACCGGGCCGTACACGCTCGGGTTCTGGGCGTTCAACGAGGCGTACCCCTCCACCGAGGAGCTCGTGTACGACCTCGCGGACCTGGTGAACGAGGAGGTCGAGAAGCTCGTCGAGGCCGGCGCTCGCTACATCCAGATCGACGAGCCCGCACTGGCGACGACGCCCGAGGACCACGCCATCGTCGGTGAGGCACTCGAACGCATCGTCTCGGGTATCCCGGAGGACGTCCGGATCGGCCTTCACGTCTGTTACGGCGACTACTCGCGGATCTACCCCGAGATCAACGACTACCCGATCGACGAGTTCGACGTGGAGCTGTGTAACGGCGAGTACGAGCAGATCCCGACGTTCCAGGAGCCCGAATTCGAGCCGGACCTGGCGCTCGGTGTCGTCGACGCACACACGGCCGAGATCGAACCGGTCGAGGAGATCAAAGCGAACATCCGGCATGGACTGCGGGTCGTGCCGCCGGAGAAGCTCACCGTCTCGCCCGACTGCGGGCTGAAACTGCTCCCCCGCGAGATCGCGTACGGCAAGACGGAGAACATGGTGACCGCGGTCCGCGAGATCGAAGCCGAGATCGACGCCGGCGAGATCGACCTCGAGAACCCGCTCGCGAACGACTGATCGGTCGACCACGGCTCGCACGCGTTCGCACCGCGCGTCACACGCGGCAACGGCCCGCGTCGGCCCCGGCTGTAGCTGACACTACTGTTACCGCGGTTTTATTCCCGTCGCAGTGAAACAAATGCCCATGACGAACGTCATCGTCGTCGGCGGCGGTCCCGCCGGCCTCAGCGCGGCACTGTTCACGGCGAAGAACGGCCTCGACACGACCGTCTTCGACACGGACGGGACGTGGATGCATAAGGCGCACCTGTTCAACTATCCGGGGATCGGCTCCGTCGACGGGAGCGTGTTCGTCGAGACCCTCCGCGACCAGGTCGACGACTTCGGCGTCGAGCGACACGACGCGGAGGTGACGGCCGTCGAGTCTGTCGACGACGGCTTCGCCGTCTCCGCGGCGGACGAGACACACGAGGCGACCTACGTCGTGCTCGCGACGGGCGCGAGCCGTGACCTCGCGGAGTCGCTCGGCTGTGCGTTCAGCGAGGACGACACGGTCGACGTCGGCGTCGATATGGAGACCAGCGTCGAGAACGCGTACGCGACCGGCGCGATGGTCCGCGCCGAGGAGTGGCAGGCGGTCATCGCCGCGGGCGACGGTGCCGCGGCCGCCCTCAATATCCTCTCGAAGGAGAAGGGTGAACACTTCCACGACTTCGACGTCCCCGCGGACGCCGAGCGCGTACTCGGCTCGCTCGTCGACGACGAGTAACACATCCGCTCCCTGAAGACCGAGTATTGAGTGATACCGGGAGTGAGTATCGCAATACGCGTGATCGGTTGTTTATAAGTGGTGAAGCGGTGTTGCTGGCGGCTGTTTATAAGTAGTTGAGTATTGATCGGCGGTGGTGAACACCGTCAAAGTCCCAGTCGCTCGCTTATAAGTCGTTGCTGGCGGATCGGTAGTGAACATCGCCAAAGCCCCAGTTGCTCGCTTATAAAGCGGTGACTGTGATCCGGCGGAGAACACCTCCAAAGCCCCAGTCGCGAGGACGCCGCACGCTCGCTGTCGTTCGAAAATCGGAGATTTTCGTGATGACGAAAGAGCGTCGCTCTTTCGAACCACGCTCCTCAGTCACTCACTTCGTTCGTTCCTTGCGGTGTCGCCGGCGGCAGAGCCGCCGGCTGCCCGTGGCGCGTAGCGCCACGCTGCTTACGTCGCCTGCGGCGTCCTCGCGACTGCCCCTTTGAGTCCCGCCC